>Ga0302320_10002823_pt1 | contig 40630 bp, 37 predicted proteins | sample Bog_T0_3_FD_202130 | JGI IMG/M metagenome (GOLD analysis project Ga0302320, IMG submission 202130) | Peat permafrost microbial communities from Stordalen Mire near Abisko, Sweden - Bog_T0_3 | ecosystem: Environmental > Terrestrial > Soil > Wetlands > Peat | place: Sweden: Abisko, Stordalen Mire... | reverse complement strand
TTGAGGTGCATGAGCACTTCGCCCGGAACATTGTCGTCGGCTTCGCCCACTTCAATGGCCGCTCGGTCGGCATTGTGGCCAACCAGCCAAACTTCCTCGCCGGCGTTCTCGACATCAGTTCCTCGACTAAGGCCGCGCGCTTCGTGCGCTTCTGCGACTGCTTCAACATTCCGCTGGTGATTTTCGAAGACGTTCCCGGCTTCCTGCCGGGTGTTCAGCAGGAGCACGCCGGCATCATCCTGCACGGCGCAAAACTGCTTTACGCTTTTGCCGAAGCCACGGTTCCCAAGATCACCGTCATCACCCGCAAAGCCTACGGCGGAGCTTATTGCGTCATGAACTCCAAACACATTCGCGGAGACGTGAATTACGCATGGCCCACGGCAGAAATCGCCGTCATGGGCCCTGCGGGAGCGGTCAATATCGTTTATCGCCGCGAACTCGATCGCGCCGCCAAAGAGGGAGCAGACGGGCTGACGGGTGAGGCAGCATTCAATAAAGTGCGTGACGAGAAGATCGAGGAGTTCCGCGAAAAGTTTGCCAACCCCTACATCGCCGCTGAACGCGGCTACATCGACGGCGTAATCCGCCCACGCGACACCCGCAAGAAGATCATCCAGGCGTTAGAAATGCTCGACGGCAAACGCGATAAGAATCCGGCGAAGAAGCACGGGAATATCCCGCTATGAGCGGAGGGTGATGGAAGATGACAACAGTTCGTTTGCCTTTGATTTAGCGCTTCCGGTTTGGGATGGTTGGTTCGAGACTTTGTTCGCGATACTAATGTGGAATGTCGCCCAGAATTTGGCGTAGGGTTTGTGTAGGAGAGCGCAGTGCCACCCTCAGGACGTCTTTGTCTCGAATGCGAGAAGCGCGGCAATGGCAAGTGTTCGCGTTGCTTCGGCACTGGCATCAACACGCAACTAAACTCCTCCGACCGTATCTGTCTGAACTGTAATGGCACTGGGAGGTGCCCCTGTTGCGACGGAACAGGCCATCGGTCCCTTGGCACACGGAAATAAACTCGAAGTGGATGGCCTATTGCCTTCATCGGCTAGGTGTCAGGTGCCCCACATCTGCCGCTGTTAGCAGATGTGGGATCTGTACCCCAGCAACGCACCGCCTTGCGCCTTCGTCTCATCTAACCAACATGTCCGCCCCCATGCTCGTCTTTGACGGAGACTGCGCCTTCTGCCATCGCGCGGTGCAGTTCATCCTCGCCCACGAGCGCCGCACTGACTTGCTCTTTGTTCCCCGCGATTCAGCCCTGGGCCGTTCCCTGCGCGAGCACTACCAACTCCAGCAGGTCGAGTCTCTTCTGTGGATTGAAAACGAACAGGCGTTCACCGAATGGGACTCCGTTGCCCACACCGCTGCCTACGTCGGAGGCCCCTACGCGCGACTTGCCTCGGTAGCAGGATTCCTTCCGCGCCCGCTGCTCGTGTTTGGTTACCGCCTCATTGCCAAGCTCCGCAAGCGCCTCGCCGGACGCCCTCGCCACTGCTTGTTGCTCACCGCCGCCCAGCAGCAGCGCTTTTTGGAGTAAGTAGCGACCGCCGTCCGCGCTGTACAATCATCTCTGTATGCACACTCTTCCACTACCGCTGGCAGCGTTCTTTGCCGGAGTGCTCTCCTTCCTCTCGCCCTGCGTGTTGCCGCTGGTGCCGGGTTATGTCTCCCTCATCTCGGGGGCCAGTGTAGAAACCCTGCAAGCGGCCGACCGCAAGCTCCTGCGCACGGTCATGCTGAATTCACTCTGCTTCATCCTTGGATTCAGCGTGGTCTTCATCTCGCTGGGCGCGGTGGCCACCAGCGTGGGACAGCTTACCCATCAGTATCATCGTCCTCTGGCGATCTTTGCCGGAGTCATCATCATCATCTTCGGATTGCACCTCACCGGTCTCTTCAAGATCAACGCGCTCTATTCGGATAAGCGCCTGCACTCTGTTAAAGGGGGCTCGAGTCCGCTCGGCTCGTTTCTTATCGGCTTTGCCTTCGCCTTCGGCTGGACGCCCTGCATCGGCCCAATTCTCGCCCTTGTCCTTGCACTCGCGGGCTCGCAGGATACGGTCTTCAAGGGGATCGCGCTGCTCGCCATTTACTCGGCAGGGCTGGCCGTTCCGTTTCTTCTTACCTCGCTCGGGGTCAATCGCTTTCTCGGTTTCTACGCGCGCTTCCGTCGGCATCTGCACACGGTTGAGGTACTCAGCGTCGCGCTGCTCATCGTCTTCGGATTGCTAATTGCCCTCGGACGCTTCACCATGCTCTCTGGATATCTCGGCTTCCTGAATCGCTTCTCTCTGTAGAGCATCTCAACAAGCAGTGAACAGGAGAGTTCGTCTTGAAGCGTAAAGTCATTATTTTCGGCCTGATGGTCGTCATCGTGGCGGGCCTGCTGCTGATGGAGAAGTTCCGGGGAAAGTTCCCCGCTGGCAGCTCTCGCCCCGCAGCAACCTCCTTTAAGGGCCACGACGCGCCAGATTTCGTGCTCACCGATCTGCAGGGCCGCAGCGTCAAACTCAGCGATCTTCGCGGCAAGGCCGTGGTGCTCAACTTCTGGGCAACTTGGTGTCCTCCCTGCAAGGAGGAGATTCCCTGGTTTGTCGAACTCCAGAAGCGCTATGGAGCCGAGGGATTGCAGGTCGTCGGCGTTTCGATGGATGACGACGGCGACCAGAAAGCTATCGCAAAGTTTGCTGCTGACAATTCCATTAATTACCCGGTCCTTCTCGGTAAGGAAAAGGTCGCCGAGCAGTATGGCGGCATCGACTATCTTCCCACTACGTTTTATATCGACCGCAGCGGAGTTGTGATGGAGCGCGTCTTCGGGCAGCCAGGGCGCAGTGAGATTGAGCAGAACGTAAAGCGCGCTATCGCCTCCAAGCCACGCTCCTAGCCAGAACAGTTTCTATGTTGTTGTTTCCGCGAATGCGGTGCGGAAGGCGAAGCACGAAATTCCCGCCCCTCTCCCCTATATTTGCCGGTAAAAATTTGAATATAAAAGGGTTAAATGGATTGCAACCCCATATTCGGCCAAGAAGCGTCGAATGTAGGCCATGCGGTCTTACTTTCAGGATAGCAAATTAGAGGGGTGAATCCATCATTCTGGCTAGATATCTATGTGGTTTGGAATCAGATGGTTGGGAGGAATCGGCGAAAATATTCGCTTGACACGGTCCAAAAGCACTCGTCGCGGCTTCGAACCAGGGTAATCCCCGAACTGTAATTGTGAGCTAAAAGGCCTGTTTATGCAGGTATCTTGCACATGCAGCCTATCCCGTTCCGGGACGGGTGATCGAAAGCCCTGTCTTCGTCCACTGATCAATCTAGAGCTTTACTCGAGTCCGTTGAACGCTCCGAAGCACTACGAAGCCGGTGTCTGAACTTCTCCAATTTGGGGGCCACATCCGAACGCAGAGAAGTCTGGAGTTGAGAGAACACCTCGATTGCGCGCTTCAGCACCGCGATCTCGCTTGCAGCATCCCTACGTCGACGGAAAATAACCGCCAGCCGATCATATGGGTGATTGCCATGGAAACCATCCCGAACGTTCGCCTCATAACATTCGATGGCGTTGTCGATGAATCCCTCCGCCTCAAGATCCATTCCAAGTAGGTTTCGTTCGACTGGATCTGTTGGCACTTGCAAGTCTTGACGGGGCTGCTCGCTAGTGTGTCCTGCGCGCTTCCTTGGAGCCCAGATGTCTAGCCGCAGCCCTGGGCTCCGCTTTTGTATCGGCGCGTATATCACCTTGAGCGAGGCACCAATCAGTGCGCCTTGTTCTTTGTTGTATATCTGGGCCGCTACATCAGCAGGAAGGAACCCGAGCCGACCACTTCGCTCAATGTTGCCCTCACTCCAGTGGCCAATCACCGCAATCGCGTTTGGATCAACCGGATGTTCGGGGACACGTCGTAGCTCGACGCTCCGGCCTGAGCCGCAAACAAAGGCCTGAGCATTTGGCAATGCATCAGGCTGGGTAATTCCCGCGACAGCCACAAACTCTGCCACTTTGCGTGGAAGACCGCGTGGCGGTCGCTGATTGATTCGAATGACGTACTCGGGATCGTCAGGGTGCCTAAATTCGGATTCAAATCCACGCTCATGAGGTTCTGCCATGATCGGCGCGGAGTTCGGTCGCACGCCAGCAGGGCCCGTGAACTTACCTGCTACCCACGACCAAAAGGACATATCGTTCCCCGCCCGCTATGACGTGGTTGAATGGTGAACCGAACCACACTTCATGGCTGGACGGGTTAAGTATAACTCTACGCGGTGGGCGACTCTAGGAAACGGTAGTGAGCGAATAATCGCCACGTCACTTACTGTGCCGAAACGGAAGTGCCGTGCAGTATCCCGCCGAATCCCCCCCGGCCGCCGACCAAGATCAGCGCGGCAGTACGTAATTCGCGGGACTCCGACAGATCAAGCTATTGGTTTCATTGGACATTATCTGGGGTAAACTGACTACGCCGCCTTGGGTTTGCAATGTTCGACCAGAATTAACTGTGTAACACTCCGTGTTATATTTATAGAGGTGTTGATGAGGCTATTTAAGAGCAAGGCGTTCGGTCGTTTTGCTCGAAGTCAGGGCATCACCGATGACGATCTGTGCGAGGCGATTGAGAGAGCTGAAAAAGGTCTAATCGATGCCAATCTTGGTGGACATGTCATTAAGCAACGAATTGCGCGGGACGGCGAGGGTAAATCTGGCGGCTTTCGCTCGATCATCTTCTTTAAGGCCGGAGACAAAGCGATATTCGTGCATGGATTTGAAAAGAGTGCCCAAGCAAACATTTCGACAGTTGAGCTAAGAGAATACAAAGCCGCCGCGAAGATTATTTTGAAGTATAGCGACGAACAGATGAACACTGCCGTGGCCAGTGGTGCATTTGTCGAGGTGAAGAAGCGGAAGTAATTCGCGGAGAAGAGAAATGCCCAGGACAAAAAACTACAAAACCCCAGCGCTGGCATCCCTGCACGAGATGATGAGCGATCTGCACGAAGCAGGCCTGGCCGACAAAACGACAATGCGGCGTTTTGACGAATCATGTCTTACTCCCGTAGAGAAGATCACGCCGGTGGGGATTGTGCGCCTTCGACAGCGAGAGGGGGCGAGCCAAGCGGTGTTTGCACGCTACCTCAATGTTTCGAAAAACTCCATCAGCCAGTGGGAGCGCGGAGAAAAACATCCAACCGGTCCTGCGTTGAAGCTTCTCGCATTGGTCGCGGCAAAGGGCCTATCTGCGATCGCGTAATCTCCCTCTCTTTAGCCCTGTTTCTGTGTGGGGGAAGGCCGTGAAGTTGAAATCCGCTACACTAAGCCGGTTTTGGGACTGGTGTAACCGCCGCACCGCCTTCGGATCAGGGCAATCACCGAACTGTAATCGTGAGCTAAAAGGCCTGTCCCCGTCCACAATCAACATCTCTAGAGCAAAATCAAGGTTGGTATAGACCGGACTTAAAAGGGCATGGCTTCACAGGTTGCGGACCGTCCCTCAGGGCCTGAAGGCCCTGTATTTCGGCCTCGCTTCGGCACGGCTGAAGACGTGCCCTTTCAATGACTTCAAGGCTACATCAACTCTAGCCCTGCTCTAGCGAGATGAGTGGTCAAACTGCTGAACGGGTGCGCCACACTCTTCGCAGAATTTTGCCGACGGAGAAATCCGATGACCGTTTAGACACTGCCTGCTCGCGTCGAGCTTTTCAACCCGTGTTGCAGAATACATGACTGATCCAGCAATCAGATAGAAGGTCAGGAACACTGCGGACATCGAGCGAGCTTTGTTGGCCACAGACTCCATTCCGCCACCGTACAACAGAGGCAAGGCGAAGAATCCAACCCATGCGTAGCCAATAATGATCCAAACCCCTCGACGCATCCACTCTGGGCAGCCGCGCAACGCAGCGCGCCAGAAATCCTTCTGTTTGAAGTCACGACACAGTCGATTCGCCACAAATATCGTGGGCAGCCAGACAATAAAAATGCCGGGGCCCAGAAACCCGAGTGAGCGCTCAAATAGGTACGTCGCCCCGAAAAGAGAGGCCACATGAACCGCCGCTACCGCGATAAAGCCTGCTGCGGACAAAAAAAAGAAACGGATATATCAATGCCATATAGCGCCTAGATTACTCGACGCCGACATACCTGTCGAGATATCGCCATATCACTCGCTATTTCATCCGTAAACTTGAAATCCGCTACACTAGAACCTTGATCATGAAGCTCACATATCGCATCGCAATCTGTTTTCTTGCCGTTCTCATGCCGGTTGCTGCACTGGCCCAAGGTTCCGCGCCGTCGTTGAGCGTTGCTCCCATTCCCACAGTTGTCGCCGCCCGCGGCAGCAAGGCTGCCCTCAGCGTTGAGATGCAGGTCAACAGGGGGTTTCACGTGAACTCCAACAAGCCGCTTGACGAGCTACTGATGCCCACCGTGGTTCACCTCAATCCTCCCGAGGGAATCATGATCATGAACGTCAAGTATCCCGAAGCCGAATTACTGGCGCTGCCTTTCATGGGCAATGACAAGCTCAGCGTGTACTCAGGACATTTTGTGGTCACTGCCGAGGTGCGTATTCCGAAAGCTGCCCCGCTTGGCACGCAGCGCGTCCGCGGCGAGGTGAAGTATCAGGCGTGCGACAACCGCCAGTGCTTCCCTCCCAAATCAACGGCGCTTGAGTTCGACGTAAAGGTCGTGAGGGGCGCGGCGAAAAAGACGTCTACCTACACTCCCGCCAGCCCGCATATCCACTAGTGTTCGCCAAGTGTCTACGCCGCGCCCGGCTCTGCTAACATCTTTGCTATGGAGCAATCGTCAAATGCAGGCAAAGTGCGGGTTCGCTTTGCCCCATCGCCCACCGGTCAGGTTCACGTAGGCAACGCGCGCACGGCGCTTTTCAACTGGCTGTTTGCGCGCCAGCAGGGCGGAGTTTTCGTTCTTCGAATTGAAGACACCGATCTGGAGCGCAGCGAGCCGCGCTTTGAAACCCAACTCATCGAGGATCTTAAGTGGCTCGGTCTCGATTGGGACGAAGGGCCCGATGTCGGCGGCCCGTATCCACCTTATCGGCAGAGCGATAAGTGGCAGGTTTATCGCGACTATGCCGAGCGCCTCGTCAGCGAAGGCAAGGCTTACCGCTGCTTCTGCACGCCGGAAACGCTTGACCGCCAGCGCGAAGAGGCAATGGCCAAGCATCTACAGCCCAACTATCCTGGCACCTGCCGCAATCTCACGCCTGCGGAGGCCGACCGCCGCAGCGCCGCCGGTGAGCTGTGCGCTATCCGGCTCAAGATTCCCAACAAGCCCATACGATTTCACGACGTGGTGCATGGCTGGGTGGAGTTCTCCAACGACGTGGTGAGCGACCTCATCATCGTTCGCTCCACCGGCGTTCCGGTTTACAACTATGTTGTGGTGGTCGATGATGCGGAGATGAAGATCACCCACGTGATCCGCGGCGACGATCATCTTTCGAATACTCCGAAGCAGGTTGCGCTCTATGAGGCATTTAGTTGGGCGGTGCCTGAGTTCGCGCATCTCTCCACCATTCTCGGGCCCGACAAGGAGCGGCTTTCCAAGCGCCACGGTGCAACCTCGCTGTCGAATTTCCGCGAGATGGGCGTGCTACCCGAGGCGCTGATGAATTACATGGCGCTGCTCGGCTGGGCTCCTACGGGAGGCGATCGCGAAATTTTCTCTCCAACCGAACTGGTGAAGGAATTTGACCTGGCGCGCGTTACGGCTTCGCCTGCGGTCTTCGATTTCGAAAAACTCTACTGGCTCAATCGCCATCACATCAAGCAAGCCGCGCCGGAGCGCATCGCCGCTCTGGCCGAACCCTTCTATCAGCGAGCCCTGGGAATTACGGAGCTGACGCCCGCGGTGAAAGCTTGGCTGGAGCACGTCACCGCCTCGCTCATGCATTCGGTAAATAAGCTCGACGAGCTACCGGAGCGCGCCGGATCGGTGCTGCACTTTGATCCTGCCGCCGCCATTGCAATGCCGGAGAATGCCGAAATACTCAGCGCGCCCGCTACCAAGACGGTGCTCGACGCATTTGCCGCCAAGGTTTCGGCAGAGCCCGAACCAATCGCGGCCGCCCGCTTCAAGGCGCTGGTGAAGGAAGTGCAAAAGGAAACCGGAATCAAAGGACCTGCATTGTTTCATCCCATTCGCATCCTGTTGACCGGCGCGCAATCCGGCCCTGAGTTCGATAAGCTGGTGCCTCTTATGGAAGAAGGTTCAGGGCTCGAATTGCCTACGGCTATCTTCGGCGTTAAGCAACGGATTTCGGCCTTCCTGCAGGCGCAGGCATAAGTCTCTATCGCGCCACGAAGGGATGAACCCCTTCGGCATCTATGAAGAACGTAACCGGCCCAAACATGTCCGTCCGGTAGGTCTTCGCCCGGTGCTGTGCAAGCCGGTCGATTACTTCCGGGCGAGGATGTTTGAAGGGGTTGCGAACGCCGGCGGAGATGACCGCATAGTTGGGCCGCACCGCGTCCAGGAATTCGTCGCATGACGAAGTGTTTGAGCCGTGGTGGGCCACCTTCAGCAGATCGACGTGCAGGGAGCGGTGATGATCCTCGGCATCTTCGACAAGCAGTTTTTCCATGCGCTTGTGAATGTCTCCCACCAGCAGTGCCTTGTGTCCCTCGTAGGTTAAGCGAAGAACCATCGAGGCGTCATCTTGTCCGCGCGGCTTCAGTTCCCAGTCCGCCGGGGGAGAGAGCATTTCAAAGTGGACTCCGTCGAAGTCGAAGCGTTCTCCGGTGCGCCGGACGATGCGTGTGACCTGAAATCGGTCGGCGGCGGCGAAAAGCGAACCAACTTCGTGCGAAGGATAATTGGGCGCGTACCAAATCTCATGCGGACGGAAATTGCGCATGATCGCCGTCATCCCGCCCATGTGATCCGAGTGGCCGTGGCTGAAGGCAACCGCGTCCAGGCGCTCGAGGCCACGCTCCCACAGGTAAGGAGAGACAACATCCTCGCCGATATCCATATCGCTGTGACTCATCGCCAGCAGGCCTCCGGAGTCGAGCAGAAGCGTGTGGCCACCCGGCGTGACGAGGAGGAATGAATCTCCCTGGCCAATGTCGATTGCAGTGATCTCCAACTCATGTTGGCGATGCGAAAACGGACGCTGGTAATGGAAGACTCCCCATGCCGAAAACGCTAGCAGCGCTAGTGAAATTGCGGCCAGTACGCGATGTCTTCGCGCCAGCAGCAATGCCAGCGCATACGAAACGCCAACCGCTGCAACTGCCTCCGCCGCCGGCATCGCCACCCGAAGATCACGGAGTTGCGCTCCTCCCGACCAGTGTACGGTCAGAAGAATACCCTGCAATGACCAGCGTGCGGCCAGCGCAAACGGCGCAGCCATCCAACTTGCAAGATACGAGAGCGCCACGGCAAGCATGGAAGCCGGCATCAGCAGGCTCGTCAGGGGAAGCACAACCATATTGGCCCACAGGGCGTGAGCGTTGATGCGGTGAAAGTACCAGACCGTGGGCAACGTGATGGAGATCTGCATCAGCGCCGAGAGCAAGGCGAGTTCCGCTGTCGCAATCATGGCATAGGTTAGCTTCGGCACCAGCCAGGCGGCTGGCCGCTTTCCGATCAGTGGTCCGAGGCTTGCGGAGACGGAGCGAATGTCGAGACGGAACTGTGCCTGTTTCGGCCTCAAGGTGAGGTCGCGCCCGCTGTTGCCAATGTCGTCGAGCGCTTCGCGAAGCGGCGTGGTGGTGCGCGAGAACAGCGGCACGCCGATGCCGGCAATTGTGAGCACAGCCAGAAACGTGAGCTGAAAGCCTGGATCAAACAGCGCTTCAGGATTCCACGCCAGCAGCGCCAACGCCGCCAATGAAACCGTGTTGAGCGGAGCGCGGCCTCGATTGAAGAGCGCGGAAATCTGATACGCGACGATCATCAGCACGGAACGCATAATGGGCGCGCCCATCTCGGTCATCCAGGCGTAGGCGCATGTAAGCACGATCACCGACGCGATGGCGTATTCCATCGGCAGCCGCAGCCAGCGCGTCAGCCAGAGCAGAAATACCGCAAAGATGGCAACGTTCATTCCGCTGACGACCAGCAGGTGAAAGGTTCCGCTGCGTTGGAATTCCATGCGCTGATCGCGTGCTACCAGTCCGCGCTCCCCAAGCACCATTGCCTGAAACAAGCCCGCGTATGGAGCAGGCCATAGCCGTTCCATACGGTCGAGCACGCTGCTGCGGACGCTCCAGCGGAGCCGCTCCAGCCGACTGCCGCCAAGGCCGGGGAGAATATCGATAGTTGTCGATTTAGCGGAGCCGAGCACCGCGACGCCCTGCCCGTGCAGCCAGCCCACGTAGTCCATGTTTCCCGGATTCCGGTAGTTCGTGGGTGGGCGGAGTTTGGCGCGAATTCGCAGCCGCTGCCCATAATTAAACACTTGCGGTGCAGCCACTTCGTCGGGCAACTCCTCTTCGGCCTCCCATGCGAAGCGCGACCCGGGCACGTACAGGTTCAAGCGCGCAATGCCCGTCACCGCTCGCGGCGCTTCGCCTTCGAAGCTTGCCTCCTCCACCGCGAGGTCGAGCGATTCATGGACGTCGCGCCCCGCCCTTAGCGAGCCCGTGCGAGTGGCATATCCCGTAAGCGTTACCTCGTCGCCGCCCGCATATTGCAGCACTGTCGCGGGCGGCGCCAGCCGGAAACCATGTGCGGCGCTACACAATGCACCCGCCGGAAAAAAGGCAAGTACCGCGCCCGCGTATGCAATCAGGTCGCGGGGGCCTCCCTTGCCAAAGCGAAGCGCCAGCAGTGCGCAGAGCGCCAGTGCCGCCGAACAAAAAAGGTAGAGCGAGGCTGGTTTATAGGAGTAGCCCTGGAGAAGGATGCCCGCCGAAAACGAGAGGACGGCGGCAAAAAGAGGAGCGGCTGGAGGACGGCGGCGGGGAAGGGTCTCCGGGTTTATGGGCCCATCAAGCATTTGGTGACATCACCAGGCGGGAGTTGACGGATTCAGGTTGCACGCCTTTACTCCGCGTGTGCGAGCGTAGAGGCGTGCTACCCATGAATTCATCTTGAACTACAAACTTGCGCTTGCGGCTACAGCTTGTCCAAGTCTTCGTTCCCGATAATGACGTTCCAGGGAATGAGTTCGTAGTTGGCGACGCCTTTTTTGAAGAAGGGGTCTTCGTCGCGCAGGTCGGTGAGGTTTTGCTGCACCTTGTCATTGGGAACGCGAACCAGCAGAGCGCCTCCAACGCGTGGATCCATTGGTCCAGACGCGATCAGGGTTCCATCGGCTTTCAGGTCGCGCAGGTATGCGCGGTGTTCGTCTGTAACCTTGGCCACTTCATCCATCGGCACTCTGTAGCGAAGCACGATCAGTGCGTACATTATTCTTACTCTCCTATTTTCTTACTTCTCGTCCAAACAGCGCTCAGCGCGCCAGATGGAGAACGGTTTCCATGTGGTACGTCTGCGGGAACAGATCCACCAGATGAGCGTCTTCAACATGATATCCGGCGGCAAGCAGCGTCACCAGGTCGCGCGAGAGCGTTGCCGGATCGCATGACACGTAGGTGATTCGCGGGATCGACAACCCAGCCAGCGATTTTGCCACGCGCTCACCCAGTCCTGCGCGGGGTGGATCGACGATGGCGTAATCCCAGCGTCCTCGCGCCGCGTTCAGGTAATCCTCCGTAGTGCTATGTACGGCCTGAATGTGTGGTACGGCGGCGTTGGCGGCCAGATCGTCAAACGAGTTCTGCGCAAATTCGATCGAGGTAATGCGCTCGAAATGGCGCGACATCGGAAGCGTGAACAGTCCCACTCCCGCATACAAATCCAGCGCAGCGCGTCCACTGCGATTCGCCGTGACGAGTTCGACCAGCTTGGCTGCAAGAAAACGGTTGGTCTGGAAGAACGACCCGGCGGAAACGCGGTACTTATGACTTCCCACCTGATAGATCATGCTTGCCGAGCCTTCAATGTAGGGCACTCCGCCCCGGCTCAAGCGGCGGGAGGCTTCGATGTTGCCATCCTCCAGGTCTCCTCCGGTGGCTCCGCTGGCAAACACCGCGACGCCCAGAATCTGTGGCATCCGCTGCCGAAGCAGCTTGGCAAATTTTGCCAGCAGCACCGGAGTGGTCGCGTGGTGAATGAACAGCTCCACCAGCAGTTCGGAGTCATCGTGATTGGCAAAGAACTGAACTTCGCGCAGAGAAGTGTAGGCGGCCATCTCCGGCGCAAGCTCCCACAGCAACGCGACCGCCTGGTTAATCAGCGGCGAGCTGATCGGGCAATTGCGCACCGGCTCAAGATCGTGCGAACCGGCGCGGTAGTACCCGAGCGCAAATTCAGGCTCCACCACAATTTTCATGCGGGTGCGGTTGCGGAAGCCGTAAGGCTCGCCGGAGTGTACCTCGATATGCGGCAATATCAGCTTGGCGCCGCGCAGGATGGTCTCCTGCAATATCTGGCGCTTGTCTTCGAGCTGAGCGGTGTAGTTGGAGTGTTGATACTGGCAACCGCCGCAGACGCCAAAATACTGGCAGGCTGGCTTAATGCGCGCCGGTGATGGCGACAGGACCTCCGTCAGCGAAGCGCGGGTGTATCCCTTGCGCTCCTCAACCACCGTGGCTTCCACCACTTCTCCAGGTAGAACGTAGGGGACGAAGACGGTTTTGCCACGTCGTTCGTCGCCGATGGCGGGGATCCGCGCGAGGCCATCACCGCCGTAGATGAGTTTTTCTATAGTGAACTGCACACAATAAGGATAACGGGTTGTGACCCCACGGGAAAGAAATCATTCAGAATTCCCAAGGCGCAGGGTACCTGGGCAGGTTTTGCGGTATTGTGTTCTCCGAGTTTGCCTCGAAAGCCAGACTGGGAGTTGGAATGAAATTCAGTGTTTTTGTGCTGTTAGCGTTGGCGCTGGGTTCCCCGCTGCAAGCGCAGCAGGAGGAGGCACTGACCCCGTGGCAGAGCCCCGTGCTGCAACTTCCGAGTACAAGTTCGCCACCGCCCCGGCAGCGCTCGACCGATTCAACGGAGCGCAACGGTCCAATGGCGCTGCTATACCGCGAGCTACGCGGCGTGGGTTTGAACGAAGAAAAAGTCTTCCACGTACGAGAGGCCGTGCTGGACCGTGGCGAATTGCACATCTACTTGACCGATGGAACCATTGCGTTCACCAACGACATCCGTGGACGGGTGACCGGAGCGTATTTTCTGGGAGAGGGAGAGGTGCTGATGCGCCCGCCGGATCTGACCGAGCGAGCCTCCCTCGGACTGTTCTCCGGGCTCGGCGTGCTCGATGAGCATTTCTCGGCGGCATACCTGCGCTTCAATGGCGACCTGCCCGGCGAATTGAATCCATACTTGCGCGAGACTGAAGGACAGGCGGAGTTTGTCGCCGCTCATGGAGCACAAGCCAGGGAGATTGCTGAGCTTGATGTGCTGCGATTGCTTGAGAGCTTCACGGAAGATGCTGAGCTAGCCAAGGACGACCACTTTTTGCACGCGCGACTGGCGACCCGCTTGGGGGCTCTCGATGTATATGACGACTCGCGAGCGGAAGATCAGTTCAAAGTGGCGTGCCTCAGCCGCTCCGGCGCAGCCCTGTACTTCGATGTGTGGATGGCCTTCCCTGGGCTCGAAGCACGCAGGTTGGGCGAGAACCGGGTGATCGACCCCTCGGGGTCAGCTTCCGCCGTTCCGGTAGAAGCGTTTCGTATCGATACCTCGTTGACTCCTCCCGAGATGCTGGATGCGACGGCGGAACTTGACGTGGTGGTGCGAAACGGCGGCCAGAGACTGCTGGTCTTTGAACTCTCGCGCTGGCTGCAGGTGAGCGCCGTCACCGTGGATGGGGTGGAGGTGGAGTTCCTACAGAACGAAGCGTTGAACGGAAGCGAACTGGCACGCATCGGGAATGACCGGATAACCGTGGCGATGCCCAGCACATTGCGTCCAGGCGAACATCACCGGCTGCGCTTCCACTACGCTGGCACCGTAATGCAGCAGGCCGCGCCGGGTTTGCTCTACGTGGGTGCCCGCGGTACGTGGTATCCGAACCGGGGCACTCAGATGAGCCGCTTCGAACTGAAGTTCCGATGGCCCAGGGCGTGGACCCTGGTAGCCACGGGCCAGCGTACCTCAATCCGCCAGGAAGGCGAGTCGCAGGTAGGCGAGTGGAACTTGGAGGAGAAGATCCCGCTGGTGGGCTTCAACCTGGGGAAGTTCGTCCGCGCTTCGACCGAAACGGATGGAATCGAGGTAGCAAGTTATTCGGCAGGCGTGGTCGAGGAGCCGCTGGCGAAAGCGACTCCGGAATTGGCGGTCGAGACTGCGGCAAGAAACAAGGCGATTGCCGAGCGGTCAGCTCAGGCGATTCAGAAATACGAGGAGTGGTTCGGTCCCTATCCATACAAGAACTTGAATATCACCCAGTTGCCCGGACCCAGTTCGCAGGGATGGCCAACGCTGGTGTACCTGAGCAGCATTGCATACCTCAGCGATGGCGAGCGGAGGGCGCTGAATCCAGACGAGTTTCAAAGCCTGGTCTACGGCGGCTTCATGCAGGATCACGAGACGGCGCACCAATGGTGGGGCGACCAGGTGGGTTGGAAAAGCTATCGCGACCAGTGGCTGATGGAAGCCCTCTCCAACTTGAGTGCGCTGATGATTATGGAAGAAAAACATCCGGAGCAGGCGCGCGAGTTGCTTGAGCAATACAGGCGAGAGCTGCTAAGAACCAACCGCGTCGGCAAACGATTCGCCGACGCGGGACCAGTCACGCTCGGCTATCGGTTGTCGTCGTCCGTGTTTCCAAACGCCTATATTCCGGTAACCTACGGGCGCGGCTTGTGGCTGCTGGTAATGTTGCGGGACTACTTTGAGGATTATGAAGAACTCGACAGACCCCCTCCTGGACGCACCAAAGATCTCAAAGGAGGCCGATTTCTTGCGGCGTTGAGCGAATTTGCAAGGAGATATGACCGGAGCACTGCAACGACGGACGACTTCCGAAAGGTGTTCGAGGAATTTCTTCCCCCGCGAGCGCGCTTTGAAGGCGCTAAAGGCCTCGCTTGGTTCTTCGACGAATGGGTGCGCGGTAGCTCGATCCCAGAAATTCGCCTCGATCAGGTCGCAATCAAACAGCGGCCCGAGACAACAGTGGCAACCTTCAATGTGAACCAACAACAGTGTCCGGAATCGCTAGTGACCTCCGTGCCGATTTTTGCAGAACTGCCCGGAGGAATACGCGTGCCAGTGCAGCGGGTATTCGCCGACGGACATGAATCCCACTTTGAACTGGAAGTTCCCCAAGGCACCCAGCGAGTGCTAGCCGATCCGGAGAAAAAGCTGCTGAGACTGTATTGACGAAAAGAATTCGCAGGAACTGTGCGTGTACGTATACGAAACGGAAGAGCTTCCGCTATAATGACACCAGCCGAGTTGCGGAGAGATGGCCGAGTGGCTGAAGGCGGCGGTTTGCTAAACCGTTGTACGGTCAAAAGCTGTACCGGGGGTTCGAATCCCCCTCTCTCCGCCAGCAACCCTTCTGCCTTCCTGAAAAATCAATTAAATACACTAAAATCAAATAGATAGATTGAATGTCGAAAAGCGTATAAAACGCTCAAAACGAACGTCATTGCGTTCTTACTGCCATTTTGTCTTAGCAAATGGAAGGCGTCTTAGCATGGAGAGACTTGCTATCAGGTAGGGTCAACTGGGAGAGAGCATCAGCCAGTCCTGAGACGACGCCGATTGCCAGGACTCGAATCCCCGATCCGTTCCCGGACGCTCTTTTGAGTCCATCAAGAATCAGCTTAACGGCAAGTCTGAGCGAGAACTGGCAGTTGCCTCAGGAGGCGGAACCGAGCCGCAGCACAAGTAGTAGTTTAGAAACGCTGATCTCACCTGGCAGCTGTTCGCATCCGTCCAACCACCTCTCTTTGTGTTCATCTCTATCTCTCTCATTTAAGCTCCCTCACGCTGGCGGGTATTTTCATAACCTGGTTGTTACTGACAGGATCGAAAAGCCCGGCGCGGGCAAGAACATCGACTGTGAATCTGACCAGTGAAATGTTCAGCAGGTTCCCAGGCATAAGGAATCCTGTGATCATGGAGCCGGGGTCTTCCCAGCTTTCGGTCTTTTGCTGAACAGTACCTATACTATCGGCGGGCGTTTTCGTCGCCTGCTTCGTGCCGAGTGGTAATGAACCTCCATAAAAACTCTGGAAACGGCTGGTTCCGGCGCCTTCGTTGGCGAAAAACGCCGACTTCGATTTCGGCGCCAATGTAAACAATTTTGAGTGGGATGTTCTCCCCGGTTTCAAGTCCGTGTCGTGCGAGGGAAAGCGCTTCCGGCAGGATGAACTGACCTAGTGTTTGCGGACTTGGAATCCGCGACAACACTGCCATTCAGCTGGCCTTTCCAGTTGCGTCCCGTGGTCGGTCCCTTGATGGGCTGAACCGGTGCATTCGGGGTGCGCGCATTGGGGTCGTTGTCGAAGATGACCTGGCCCAGCTGGGTGAGGAACGAGAAGATGTACTCTTCACTGTGGCGCCAGTGCATTGCCCGCCAGGCGGAGCCACATGTTGATCCACGGATAGGTGGACTCTTCCACGTAGCGCTTGGCAATCTTGAGCTGGAGGCCGTGACGCTTGACCGTGGTTCCGTAGGTCGTTGCACCAGCAACGTTCAGGTTGAAGATCGATCAATGTCGATGTGCAACAAGTCGCTTTGGCCGGGAATCGCGTCAGAGTGATGCTGGCACTATGAAAACAAATGAACGCATCTGCAGCTATTGCGGTAAGCCGGCGCGCCGCATGACCTATATCGCAGATGAAGAGAGAACCCGTATTGTCTTGGGGAACGCTTGGCTCGAGCAGCGCACTGATCATGCTCGCCTACGCAATCTGCCATCTCGGCAATCACGACGGCAAGAGCAGCGCATCTGATCCAAATTCGCATAGGGCGCTGCCGTAATTGGCGTCCTACCTAGAAGATTTGGTTGACGGCGTCCAGCCGAATGCATATTCTGTGAGGCACGCTCGCGTTAAAAACTTGACATTGCGGACTATGGCCTGTCGTCACAAGGGCCAGCTGGATACTCATAGGGCGCTGACCGAGTAGCATCGATGGCGATATTGGTTCGGATCTTCCCCTTTCTAGGTTGGTGCAAGGGCTACGACCGGGTTTCCCTGCGCGCCGACCTCGCTGCCGGCATCACGGTGGCGCTGGTGCTAGTGCCGCAGTCGATGGCCTATGCGCAGCTCGCCGGACTCCCCGCCTACTACGGCCTCTATGCGGCCTTCCTGCCGCCGATCGTAGGTGCGCTATTCGGTTCCAGTCGCCAACTCTCCACCGGCCCGGTGGCGATCGTGTCGCTCGTGACCGCAACGGCGCTTGAGCCGCTGGCCACCGCCGGCAGCAGTCAGTTTGTAGCCTACGCGGTGCTGCTCGCACTGCTGGTCGGCGCCGTGCAACTCCTTCTCGGCCTGCTACGGCTCGGGATGATCGTGAACTTCCTGTCTCACCCGGTCGTCAACGGCTTCACGAACGCCGGTGCCCTGATTATCGCTACCTCGCAGCTACCCAAGCTCTTCGGAGTGGTCGAGCGCAAAGCGCCACACCACTATCAGACCGTCTATTACGTCGTCCGCGCCGCGCTAGTTGAGACGCACTGGCCGACTCTCGCAATGGCGGTGCTCGCCATCGTAGTCATGCTCGGGTTCAAGCGTTTCCTCCCACGAATTCCGAACGTGCTGGCGGCCGCCGTGTTGACGACACTGCTCGCGTGGGCGGTCGGGTTCGAGCGCACAGACACCGTACCGCTGGAGAGGATCGGTTCGTCGCGTGTGACGACCGTCATCGCCGCTTACAACGCTGCTTACAACGCCGCTTACAACGACGCGTTCGTATTGAAGGACTCGATCGAGCGCACAAAGTCGGAAAGTCACGTCCGCAGCGAGCTGGCGAGGGGTAGCGGGGCCGTGTGCCAGCGGTGTCACGAGCCGCGGGATGTAACTCGTTTGACGACGTTGCGGGACGATCCGCGGTCGGTGTTCGCACTGCACGAGATGTCCGGATTGCTCGCCGAGTCCTTCAATCAGGCGCGCGCGGCCATTGATCCCAAGCGAGCAGAGCTGCAATCATTCCGCCTACTCCGTGGTGGCGATGGCCGATTCTATCTGCACGAGGCGGTCCCGTCTGGTGTCACGATTGAGCACGGGATGTGGCGGCTCCAGGTGGGCAACGGCCCGCTCGTCCCTGCTGCGATCCGGTTGCAGGGGGGTGGCGACGTCGTCGGCAATGTGCCGCGGGGCTTGCCCGCTCTGCGCTTCCCTCCGATGGACTTGCCTGCACTTCTCCACCTGCTGCCAGCGGCGCTCATCATCTCTCTGCTCGGCTTCATGGAGGCAATCTCAATCGCCAAGGCCATGGCCGCCCGCTCCAGACAAAAGCTTGACGCTAACCAGGAACTAGTGGGGCAAGGCTTGGCGAATCTGGTCGGGTCGTTCTCACTCAGCTACCCCGTATCGGGATCGTTCTCGCGTTCGGCGGTCGCCTTTGAGGCTGGTGCCAGGACCGGCATCGCCAACGTCATCTCGGGACTGGTGGTGCTGGTAGTACTTCTTTTCCTTAACCGCTGGCTCTACTACCTCCCGCAGGCCGTGTTGGCGGCAATCATCATGCTCGCGGTGCTCAAGCTTCTGAACTTCCGCAGCTTCGTACACGCCTGGCGCGCCAACCGCGTCGACGGAGTGGTTGGTGTCGTGACCTTCGCAGGTACCTTGGTGCTCGCGCCCCACCTTGAATGGGGGATCGCGATGGGGGTGGCTCTGTCGCTGGGGGCGTACCTTTACCGAACCATGCGTCCGAAAGTGGTGGAGCTGGCGCCCCATCCGGATGGCGCACTCCATGATGCCCGCAGGCACAAGTTACGCACCTGCCGCCACCTCGCGGTCGTCAGTTTCGAGGGGCCGTTGAACTTCGCGAGCGCCGCGTACCTAGAGGACGAAATTCTGGCCCGAGTTGCGGATAAGTCGGGCCTGCGGCACGTGCTCATCGCGGGCACCGGCATCAGCGAGGTCGACGCGTCGGGCGAGGAAACTCTACGTCACATTGTCGACAACCTCCGCAGCAGTGGCTTCGAAGTGTCCTTCGCAGGTCTGCCAGATTCCGTTGCCGATGTGCTCCGCAGGTCGGGCCTCTACGAACGCGTCGGGGCAGCCCGCTTCTTTGCGACCCTTGCGCTGGCGGTCAGCGCGCTCTACGCCGACGCGCATGTGGGAAGCAAAGAGACCAACTGCCCCTTCCAGCAGGCCATGCCGTCAGTGATAGAGCTGTCCTTGCACCCTGACGGTTCACTGCGCTCGGCCGACCGTCACGGCCTCGCCTGCTGCCGCCATGTCGCCGCGTTCCGCTTCGATGCTCCTTTGATCTTTGCCAACACTGCCTTCCTGGCGCAGGAGATTCTCGCCCGTATCGCCGATCGCCCCACCCTGCGTCACGTACTCCTCGTCTTCGACGGGGTGAGCGGTGTCGACGAGGCTGCGGCGATGAAGTTGGGAGAGTTGGTGCGGAGACTGCGCGCGGATGGGCTCGCAGTATCCTTCAGCGGCGCGAATGACGAGGTGCGGACGGTGCTCGCGCGCACGCAGGTCGCCAGTATGCTGGGAGAGGAGAGCATCTACCCGACGCAGGCCGCCGCCATCGCCGGCATCTACGCTCGCGCGCACACCGGTTCGTCAGAGGAAGCTTGCCCGCTCGAGGGGCTGGCGCCGCGGCTGACCGAGCTATCACTGCATCCCGACGGCACTCTCCATGACGCCCGTCGCGAGCAGCTCCGTCTGTGTCAGGCGATCGGTGTGCTGCGCTTCGACGGACCGCTGCCGCTCGCCAGCCGCCATGGGATTCAGTCCGAGTTTATCCGGTGGGCCAAGCACCGACCGAGCGTGCGCAGCGTGATCTTGGTCGCTAGCACTCTGAACCGCCTGCAGCGCAGCGAGGCTGAAAACCTGGTGGCGTTGATCGAAGCCATGCGCGAGGCCGATTACCACGTGGTGCTTGCGAACGTCACAGACGAGGCGCTCGAGATTCTCGGGCGCAGCGGCCTCGCCGACGCTATTGGCCTGCAGTTCATCGTGGCCTCGGAATATCTTGCCATCACTGACCTGCATGCTGTGGCCCACGAGGGGCTCGACGAGCCCGGTTGTCCCTTCCGCAACCTGGTGCCGCGGGTGGTGGAGTTGGCGTTACATCCTGACGGCTCGCTGCGGGATGCCCTTCGGCATAAGCTGGCGCTCTGCCCCCGAATCCTGGCAATCCGCTTCGATGGGCCGCTCAACTTCGCCACCATCCACTATTTCGAGCAGCAGCTCATCGAACGTCTGGCGCGCCGCCCTGAGGCGCACCACGTGCTGCTCGCTGGGCACAGGATCGATCGCCTCGACCCCGAGGCTGCGGAAGCACTGCTCAATATCTTCGAGCGGCTCCGTCAATGTAACGTGCAGGTAGCGATTAGCGGTCTCCGCGAAGAGGTGTTCAACATGCTACGACTGGCCGCCGGTGCTGGTCCGGCCACGGTACGGTTCTTCCCGACGCAGGCGCGGGCGCTGGAGGTCCTGTACGGGGAGGCCCACAGCGAGTCCATGGAGGAGCCGTGCCCGCTACGCGTCGTCGTGGCGGCATCTTAGGCGCGCGGCGCTCCGAGCTATCTAGTCTCCTGCATCTGCCTGCGGACGCGCTCTGCAGCCCGCACTCCATGACGTGTGCGTGCCTCGCGGATCTTCTCCATGAGTGTGGTAATGTCGGTTGGCTTCTCAAGGATCTCCACGGCGCCGAGGCGAGTGGCGTCCATGGCTGTCTTGATCGTCGCTTGCCCGGTCAGGAGTATGACCGGGAGTTCTGGGGTTCCGGCCAAAAGTGCTTTGAGCGCGTGGATGCCGTCCATGCCCGGCATGGCGAAATCGAGCACCACGGCGTCGAACTTCGTGGCTTGAGACTTCTTTACGCCGTCCATGCCTGAAAAGGCAACCTCCACCTCTAGACCACGAGCACGCAAGCGCTCGGCCAGGACTTCAACAAATTCCATCTCATCGTCAATCAGAAGCACTCGATCAGCTGACATCACAACCTCCACCAGTTCCCTTGGGTATTCCTAGCTCCGAGTCGGCCGAGGTGAGGCCGCGACGGCAATACGGAATGAAGAATTTGAGCCCGCCCCCGGACTCTGGAGTTTCGCGCAACTCGCCGCCGGCGGCCTGCACCGTCGCGGTAATCTCCGCGAGCAGCGCGGGGGCAGCGTCATTGCACACGAAGGGATCGGCGCTTGCGAGGGTCACCACTGCGCCAGCAGTTTCCGGCGTGAGACCCACGGTAATGCGGCGGCTCTGCCCGATCCCCTCCAAGAGCAACTCGGTGCCAGCATGGATCGCCTGTTGAAGCAGAAAGGGATTGCACTCCACCAGTTGGACATCGCCCGCAGGCACGACGGCTTGCAACTCGGCCTGCCGCAGGCGTACTTGGCGCGCGGCGAAGAAGAGGGCGCGTTCGACAATCTCGCGAACATCGCATCCCAGGCGCGTCCCGTCGGCGGAGTGAGCGAAGTGACCGAGGGTCCGGACGATCGCGTGGCAGCGGTCGATCTGTGTCTGCATGCGGTGCGCAAGGCTACCAAGCTTTTCGACTGCATCAGCGTGCCCCTCGCGGGCGCGCGGGAAAATATCCTCGTGCAGGCCGCAAAGCTCGCGAGCAATATTGAGGGCATTGGCCATCTCGTGGCACTGCCCGGACAGGACGCGGCTGAAATAGAGGACCTCCTGCTCGCAGATGTGGTTTTCGCTGAGAGTTTCAGCCACGTTTACCTCCGGCAACCGCACGGTGGAGGATGGCGATCAGATCCTCCAGATCGACTGGTTTTTGGAGGTAGTCGAATGCTCCCAGCCGAAGGCCCGTCGTTGCGTCCTCTTTGGCTCCGTGGCCGGAGAGGAGTAGCACCTGCAGGTCGGGATGCGACTGCTTGATCCGCTTGATTACTTCAAGGCCCCCCAACCCGGGCATGCGTACGTCGAGGACAACGACGTCGAAGGGCTGCTCCTCGATGCGAGTCAGGGCCTCTTCGCCGCTCACCACGCCCGTCGCGGCAATTCCCCGAAGTTCGAGTCGCTCGACCACGGTCGAGACCAACTCCTCTTCGTCGTCGACGAACAGCACTCGCAGCGTCGCCATGGCCTACCCTCTTCGGACCGGCAGCAGCACGGTAAAGCAAGCGCCGTTGCCGACCTCGCTCTGTACGGCGATCTCGCCGCCGAGTTTCTGGACGATATCGTAAGTGATCGACAGACCCAGGCCCGTCCCGGAACCCTCCTTGGTCGTGAAAAAGGGCTCGAAGATGCGCTCCAGGTTCTCCTTGGGAATGCCGATGCCGTCATCTGTGATGGAGACCGCTATCCGCCGTTCCCCGGTGGCACGCACCCGAATGTCAATGTGGCCGCCATCCTTCACTGCGGCCTCCGCGTTATTCAGGAGGTTCAAGAACACTTGCTGGAGCTCGCCTCGGTCACTCTCAATATTGGGTACCCCCGGCTCCGCGTCTATCGTCACAGTGACGTTGCGATACTCTACCTCTTTGCCGAGGAAGCTGACGACTTCCTTCAATAGCTCCTCCAGCGAGATAATCTCGCTGCCGACGTCCATGCGCTTCGCGAAGCCCAGCAGCCGATGCGTAATTGTCCGACTGCGCACGACCGATCCTTTGATGGAATCAACTATGCCTAGTACCTTCTCGCGTCGAGGGAAGTCACTCTGGAGCTTAACGATATCTTCCAGCAACCCGGCCTTCTCGTTGATGATGGCCAATGGGTTGTTGATTTCGTGGGCTACGCTGGCGGCAAGACGGCCGATCGTCGCAAGTTTGTTGGCATACTCCACCTTGTGCATAAGCTCGGCGCGTTTCAGATTGTGAGCACGCAAATTGGCTACGAACTGATGACTTCCCCAGAAGATAACAACTAGGATGAAGAAGATACTCACCAAGAGGAAGAGGAGCAGCCGCGGAAGGGATAGACCTGCGCCCTGGGGCCGGATCTGCGGCCTGATATAGACCAGGATAAATGGGGAGTCGGCGATCTCAACGCAAGCGATAACGACGGACCGGTGCCGTTCATCAGCTTGCTCCAGGACATGAACCTCGTTGGTGGCGCGTGGCAGTGGGATGGGAACGGTCTGCAGCACCCCCCCGTAGCGACGCGACGGCGACTGCAGCACGCCATCCTTATTCACCAGGAAGACATCGTCGTCCGGGGAGAGTCCGGCCGTGAGGATCTGTTCCGCAAGCACCTCAGCGTTGATGGTGGCACGCAGGATGTAGTAGTCGCCGCTAGCACGCACATGTTTGATGGCGATAGCGAAGTGGGGCGATTGACGATAGCCGAGGAATGTGTCGCTGACGAAGACGCCCCGTCGGCTCACGCGGTAGAACCAGTCTTGGTCATGGTAGTCGCGTCCCTTGAGGTCGTAGGGGCCGGAGTAACATAGCTGCTTCCCCCCGGAATCAATCAGACCAAGATCGGCGAACGAGCCCAGCGCGAAGGTGTCGTTCATGTGTCTCATCAGCAGCGAGAGCGTCCCAACGTCGCACAACTCCGCGAACGAACGGTCCCGGACCATGAAGCTGAGCGCTGAGCGGCGCTCCATGAGGAAGAACTCCAACGCCCGTTTGTTGTTGGTTACCTGGCGCGACATGCTCTGGGCAGCCTCGGCCTGGAGCGAACGCTCGTACTGGTCGTAGTAGAGGAAGGAAATAATAAGAAGCGGTAGCAGGGACACCGTTGCGGTTGCCAGAACCACCGTGCGGAGGAGTCGCGCTGCGCTGGCTCCCGCGAGGTAGGGGCGAGCGACCTCGACTTCCGTTGGGTCGAGCGGATCGATGGGTGGGGTGCTTGTCATGAACACATTTGCCAGCGGCCTCTCACGACTCGGAGCGGGCCCATTTTCACTGTGCCCAGCTGCGTCCGTTTCTTCTTAACTTTCGCGAAGGCTGCCGCTCGTTTCGCCTCAATTTCTTGCCGAACTTTCATGTCCTGTTCCGGATGCGCTCGAACAATATGGGTTTTTATGGCTGGCCACAAAGCACGGAATTGGCCGTAGGGGCAGACCACAGCCCCCTAGACATGTGTCGGATGATTTGGTCGCGCTCGCAGAGTCTCTTCATTAGGACATTCACTTTCTGTCCGGCAAAAAGATCACCTGTGTCTGCATTGCGTTGAGCGTGAGCTCGCAGAGAGCGATCCGGCTCGCTGGATCAACTGCGCCGAAATCACAACTTGGAAATCAGTAAGGTGAGAACTCTCCCACACATGGAGGATTGACGCGGTGACGGTGCGCACAGCAGGAAGTGATAATCCAAATAAGTAGCGAAAGGCAGAAGTGAACGGAAGGAATCACGACCGCAGTGAATGGCAGGAATGGCTTTCTCTGTATGGTGGAGCGATCATGGGGCGCCGCCACCGACGCTCCGGAATTCTAGAATCCCAAAATTCGCGCCACATTTGCTGTAGTCCGCAAGCCGCAAGGAGCTTCGTGCCCATCTTCCTGATGAAGACCAAACTGATGCTGGGAGGAAAATCGAAAGCGGTGATCGTGGCGGCAACTGCTTTGGCACTGGACAAGAAAGAGCTGCCCGTGCTGGAGCTGCATGTGATGTGCTACATGATGTCGAAGCAGCAGTACTTAAACGACCAGAGCGCGAGCTGGCACTCTCATCTGGTGTTTATTGTCTCGGGCGATGCGGCGAAAAGCTGGGGAGCCGATCTGCCGGGTTCGCCAATTATAGCCGCGGATCACCCTGAGGAGCGGACTACAATCCTCATGGTCTGGGTCGGCAAATGGTCCGATGGGACACCGGGACCGTCAATTGAGCACTGACGCAAATGATTTCCGATTGGTTAACCGGAAGCCGGCTGGCGTGAGCGCCGGGATAAACCGGCATGAAGCAGAAGATGAAAGAGCCTTACGAGAAAGGTCTAGCGAACCGCTCGGCCCTGAGTTTTGCGCCGTGCTCTGTGAGGAGTAAGGCGAAGCGTAAACAGGGGATAGGCGGGCTGGGTTATTGAGCTCCGAAAAGACGCAATCAGGATGCTGACGCCTTACACTGGCGCGGAAAGCCACATGGGCGGGAACGACAGCGCGAGTCCCCGGACAATCCTACGTAGTCGAAGACCCCAGAGCACGCCCAGAAACTTCCTGCACGAGAACCGGGGGATCTCCGAGATATCTATGATCGATGCTGATTGTAGGATGGCGGGAGAAGGCCAAGGCCCTACTGCCTGCGTGCACATCTTCGAGGAATCGGACAGCGGTGTACTACCGATGAATCACTCGAACAAAGACGGGAGACTCTCGGCGCAGAGTGAGGAGGGAAGACGCTGATCAAGGAGAACACTCATCAACCCCACACGTTCCCGACTCAGAGCGGGGTATAGCGTGTTCAGTTCCATGACATTCTTTACACATTGTTTCAAGACATCCTTTACACTCCGGCGCAAGCGCAGCGAGCGCTGGAGTGTAAACGTTAATGCCCCGGAAGACGATGGACGTTCACGAGCAGCGGGTGCGGTTTGCATTGGCGGCGGACGGTCAGGAAAAGCGATTCAGCCAGCTCTGTAAGGAGTTTGGGATTTCGCGTCCGACCGGCTACGAGTGGCGCGAGAGGTTTGAGCGCGATGGGCTGGCTGGGATTGTGGAGCACAGCCGGCGTCCGCAGCACAGTCCGCGGCAAACCGAGCCGCAACTGGTTGAGCGGGTGATGCAGTTGCGCCAGCGTTATCCGGACTGGGGAGCGCGCAAACTTCGCGTGGTACTGGAGCGTGAAGGAGTCTATCTCGGGTACAGCACGATCCATCGAATCCTGCTGCGTCAGAATTTGGTGCATGAGGGCGACCGGCGCGATGTGGCGACAGGCCGCTTCGAGCGGGCCCATCCGAATGAGTTATGGCAGATGGACTTCAAGGGAGCCAAGCAGTGGGACCAGACGGTGGGACCGCTGTCGGTTCTGGATGATCACAGCCGCTATGTATTGGTGCTGCAGGCGGTGGGAAGCACGCGGGGCGAGCTGGTTCGGGAGCAGTTGGAGAGCGCCTTTGGCTAGTGCGGCGTGCTCTGGAGAGGCGCGGCATGGGGTCGCCGGATACGCAAGCTTGGCTGGATGCCTATCGCTGGGAGCACAACTATGTGCGTCCGCACGAGGCGCTGGGGATGCGGACTCCGTCGGAGCTGTGGGTTCCCAGTCCCCGGCGCTACGATCCGAACCCCCCGTGCTGGGAATATCCAGAGGGTGCGCGGGTGCTGAAGGTAGATAGCTGGGGAAAGCTGCACTGGGGCGGAAGACACTGGAAGCTGAGCAGTGCCCTGTGTGGAGAGCGGGTGCAGATCGTGGAGATTGGTAACCGGGTGCAGGTCTATTACTGCACCACCCTGATCCGGGAACTCGACCTCGGTACCCAGCGTTCGATGATCGTCGAACGCTGGGTACCGGACCAGGTTCCACACCTAAAACTGTAAAGGATGTCCTGGAACACCCTGTAAACCATGTCTTGGAACTTGACACCGTAGTTGGTTAGCAGATGTGGGTCTTTCTCATCTCTAGTTACCTAAATCTTGAGGAGCTTCGCTGCGTTGCTGCCGAGTATCAGCGAACGTTGAGTGGCGGGAATCTTGACTAGCACCTGAACCGGCATGTCGTAGCCCATGTCATAGCAGTAGTCGCTACCCAGTACGACCCTGTCAGCGCCCACGTAATCAATCAGATAATTAAGTATCTTAGCGTTGTGGGTGATCGTGTCATAGTGGAAGCGGCGCAGATACGATGTAGCTGGCTGCTTCATATGCTTGAGCTCTGCCCGTTCGAGAACGCCGCGATCAAACCGCCCGGAAAGCCACGGGAAAGTACCGCCGCCGTGAGGTAGCATGACATCCAACTTTGGGAACGCATCCATTACGCCGCCAAAGATCAGGTATGCTGCGGCGAGTCCACCTTCATAAGGATTGCCCAGCAGGTTGCGCAGGTAGAATCTCTCCGTGCGATCCGGGCCAATGGGGTCCACCGGATGCAGAAATATCGGCCACCCGAGTTCCTCGCACTTGGCATAGATAGGCCAGAACTCCTTGTAATCCATCTCATGCCCTGCGGGATTGGTGGACATATAGACGCCGCGTATTCCCTTGAGCTTGCTGACGCGTTCCAACTCCTGCAACGCCAGTTTCGGGGCCTGCATCGGCAGCATCGCCATTCCGAAGAGGCGTTTGGGATGCTTGGCATGCGCTTCCACGCAGCTATCGTTGTAGGCTTGGGACAGTGCAAGTCCAAGTTCGGGCGGTGCCCAATACACCATCGGACTCGTCAGCGAGAGCGCGTGAATATCGACTCCTTGCTTATCCATGGCTTGGAGGCGCTCGTCGATACCAACAAAATCAGGCGAAAAGACCGCGGTGAATTTAGGCGTGGCAAACGTTCCATAGCCCTTGGCGTTTTTTCCGACCTTGGCTCCGTACTTCGGCCCTTCTTTGCTCACCAGATCTACCCAGGCTTGCGGATACCAGTGGGCATGTGTGTCGATGACCGGCATGCGAGCCCCGACTGGTTTGTCTTCGGCTCCGGCTATTCCCTCAGCCAGAGTCATGCCGCCCGCGGCAATTGCGCTGCCAACAAGGAAATCTCGTCTGTTCATGGTCTCTCCTCCAATGAAGCTACTCAAAGTTTTGACATGAAGGTTGCGGCGATGATTGTAGTCAGGATGAGAACGGATTGCAATTTGTATGGGCTGTTTCTGGATGCCCCATTCAAGCCGTAGTTAGTAGGTGTGGGGCAGGTGACATTTGCGTTGAAACTCCGTCTCGCTTTTGGTGGATGCAAGCGGGGCCACGAGTTGTATCCTAGGTGGGCAGCTTGCCACATTTGCATCGGAGCAATCGCTTAAACATGACCTCAAATTTTGTTAAGAAGCACCTCTCTGAATTCGAAAATGAAAAACCGCGCAACCCGCGTAAAACGCGGTCGCTGATCATTGGTATCACCATCGTCATTGCAACTTTCATGCTTGGACAGGTGCTCCGGGGACAACTGAAGGCGATGAGCGACTCCATCGACGCCGCCCAGAATAGAGCGTCCACCAGCGAAATTCAGCAAACCCTTTCAACACGGCAAGGCCAGCTATCCGCACTTGAGCAAGAAATGCTGGGTGCACAGAATGCGCTCGCTCATCCGGGGACGGCGCCGGCTATTTCCGCGTCCGACATACAAGGCGAAATTAGCAATCTTCAGAACTCATACAGCGATGCCGCCGTGGAGCTGGAACAGACATCTCTCCTGGTCGATACCACGGCAAAGATCGGTAAGGGAGCGCATGGCGTCCGGGACTGGCGCGAGAGGATCAGGGAGAAATTTGAAGGACTTCGAGCTGAAGTAAACGACACTGCCACAAAAAATCTTGTTCCGAACCCAGCGTGGCAGAACCATGTCTCCGTGCTACTTACAACAGCGAAGGTTCTTGTTCTCAGAGTTGACGTGGCACTCTGGGAAAGCAGCGTAAATTCCGTGGCGCAGCACCATAAGGAAACAGCGGACAAAATCTACAAAATCTGCGCCTGGCTTAGTTATCTTTTTTATGCCATCGGTATTTTTGTTGCATTGAAGGGACAGTTCTTCGAGCCGAAAGAAAAGTGACGGTGCGGTACACGGTGCCCACATCTGCACATCTGCCGCAGTTAGCAGATGTGGGTCTCTGAAACGTGATTCACTCCCGTGGGATCTTCAAGAATTTTGCAAACTCGCGCCCCTGCTCAAATTTCTTTCGAAACTCCGCGCTCCCCAGGCTCTCGCGTAACTTGCGCAACTCGGCTTCCATGCGCTCCAGCGCCTTGGCAAGATTCGCTTGATTGCTGTCGGCAATCTGCTCCCACATCGCCGGATCGCTCTCGGCCAGACGCAGCATGGTTCGCAAACCGCCCGCGTGTACTTGCAACGCTGGATTGCCCTGTCCAAACGCCTGTTCCAGCGTGAGCGATAGTGCGGTGGAGAGCATCTGCGGCAGGTGACTTGTGTAGGCCAGCGTGCGGTCGTGCTCCTCGGGAGTGCTGAAGGTTACGCGCGCTCCAATCGCTTTCAGCGCCGCAACTAACTCGCGCTGCCCAGGAGTGAAGTCTTTCTCCCTCGCGCCATCTACCGGCGTTAGTACCCAGAGACATCCCGCGTAGAGATCGACGGATGCGTGTTCCAATCCCGAAACTTCGCGTCCCGCAAGGGGGTGTCCCGGGAGAACGCGCTGGTTAGCCGCCGCTCCAAAAATCTCGCGGGCCGCAGCGGCGAATGCGTTTTTCGTGCTACCCACATCGGTGACCAGCGCGCCGGGCTTCAGGCGTGGCGCAATCTGCGCCATCAGTTTGATGCTGGTCTCGACCGGCGTGCAGAGAAAAACAAAGTCGCTTTTCGTTACCGCCTCGCCAGCATCCACCGACCCCGAGTCGATCGCGTCCATCTCGCGCGCTCGATCCAGCAGCGCCACGCGGCCGCAGCCGGCAATGTGCGCAGCCATCCCGGCGCGGCGCAGCGCCAGCGCCAGCGAGCCCCCCATCAATCCGAGGCCGATCACGGTTACGCGGTTCAAGCTCACGAACGCTCCAGAATATCGGGCGACTGCAATCTCCGCATGGCGGCAAGAATGGCAACGTAAATCGTCGACAATTCCTCATCCGGCAGCGGACCGTTATTGCAGCGCGCCACGTTGGCCATGACCACCGCCTCGCGCTTGGGCTCGTACACCGCCATGTGGTTCTGCTGCTTGTAGCGTCCAATCTCCAGCACGCAATGCGCGCGCTGGTTGAATAATTCAACCAGCTTTTCGTCAATGGTGTCGATATCGATGCGCAACTTGTTCAGGTCGGTTGGGGTCATTTCACTCCTGGTTCTCGATTCCTATTTCGCTTGAACGGCTCGCCTACTGTCCGTACTGCTTCACCCACGCATCCTGCTCGGCTTGCAGAGTCTTGTCAATCCATCCGATATAGCTGCGGCCGCTTTCGTCCTTACCAATCCACACCCGGGTCGAGGGTTGGATGCGGCTCTCGCCGCTAGCTAACGATATGCTCTGGCCCGCCTCCACCGCCGCGCGCGCGGCGGCAAGGTCACTCGGATACAACTGCGAAGTCATCAGGCGATCATTGAAAAACGTAAGTACCAGTTCGCCTGTCTGCCCCTCAATCAGCGCGTTCTTCTTTGAGATTACCAGCAACCGGTAGGGCGGGCGAGTATCGCTCGGCAGCGGAGTGCGGTCCAGAATGATGTCAAAGTTGCCCGCCATCATGTCGAGTTTTCGCTCTGCCGTTTGCAGGCTTTGTCCGCTGAACAGTCCTGCGGCTAGCTTGCTAGGCTTGAAGTCCTTTTCGCCGCTGTGCTTGCAGGAAGCCGCGAGAATCAGGGTAATGGCAATCGCGCAGAATGATAACCGTATAATTTTCGTCATAAGTAGTTGCCCGAAAGTATAAATTTATCGAGCCGGAGTTGCGAGGCTCATTCGCCTGCTGCCCAAAGTAACCCAAACCAAAACAACCTTCTGAACAGAACGCGACCCTTGGTTCGTCCTGCCACATCCCACAAACAGCCTCATTCGGTGTAGCATGATGGGTCGCGCCTATTTAGGGCGCACGCTAGGAGCCATCGCAATGCAAAGATCAGCAAGCGCCCATTGGCAGGGCGGATTAAAAGACGGGCGGGGGACAGTCACCACCGATAGCGGAGTCCTCTCGCAGACGCAATACTCATTCAGCACACGCTTTGAAAACGGCATAGGCACGAACCCCGAGGAACTCATCGCAGCCGCACATGCCGGATGCTTCTCGATGGCGCTCTCCGCGCAATTGGACGGAGTTGGCCTGAAGGCTGAAGCCATCGACACCAAGGCTGCGCTCACCTTCGAAAAAACCGATGCAGGCTTCACCATCACCAAAATTCACCTGGAATTGCGCGCCAAGGTTCCCGGTGCCGACGACGCCAAGTTCCAGAAAGCCGCGGCAGACGCCAAAGCCGGATGCCCGGTTTCGCGCGTGCTAAAAGCGGAAATCACGCTGGACGCAAAGCTGGTTTAGCAATATCAGTAGCCAGAGTAAATGGGAAGCGCCCCTATTTACTCTGGCTGACTTAACCGGCCCCGACCAGCGCAAATCATCGTATTTATGTCAGCAAACATCTGGCACGCGGTTCTCATCCAACCGTGGGCAGAACTTGTGTGCCCGCGTGTTGCGGGCGGCTGCGGAACCGGATGGTGCGCTTTGAAGATCACAATCTTCGGTCTGACTCTGTCGTCTTCCTGGGGCAATGGTCATGCCACACCGTATCGTGCAATTCTTCGGGCGCTCCATCGCCTTGGGCATCGCGTCACCTTTTACGAGCGCGATGTGCCTTACTACGCCAGCCATCGTGACTTTCTGCAGTGCGATTATTGCGACCTCAAACTCTATTCCTCGTGGGATGAGATCCGCACCGAGGCACTGGCCGAGGCTGCGGAGTCTGACGCCGTGATCACCGCGAGCTACGTTCCCGAAGGTGCCCGCATTGCCGACGCGCTACTTTCGCTTGACGGCCCGTTGCGGGTTTTCTATGACCTTGATACGCCAATTACGTTGAGCCGCCTTGGCGAGGGCGATCTCGACTACCTGCGCGCTCGGCAACTCTCCGCCTTCGACCTCGTGTTGTCCTGGACGGGCGGGGAGGCGCTCATCGCTCTTGAACGCGATTTCGGCGTTAAGCTGGCGCGCCCGCTCTTTGGCTGCGTGGACCCCGATGACTACCACCCGGTATTGCCGAGCCCCAGCCTGCGCTGCGAGCTAAGCTATATGGGAACCTACGCTCCCGACCGCCAGGCCAAGCTGGAATCCCTGTTCCTGCAGCCAGCCCGAATGCGCCCCTCCTTGTCGTTTCTGCTGGCCGGTCCTTTGTATCCAGCGGACGGACAATGGCCAACCAATGTACGTCGCTCCGAACACATTCCACCGGCTATGCATCCGGCCCTTTACTCTTCCTCCCGTCTTACGCTGAATCTGACGCGGGAAGGGATGGCGGCATCCGGCTACTGTCCTTCGGGACGCTTTTTTGAAGCCGCAGCCTGCGGCACCCCCATCGTGACCGACTGGTTTCAAGGGCTGAGTTCATTCTTTGAGCCGGGCGAGGAATTGCTCGTTGCCAACGATGCCGGAGACGTCTTGCGAGCGCTCGGTCGGGCTGACGAGGATCTCTACCTCATGGCTCGCCGCGCCCGCCAGCACACTCTTGACGAGCATACTGGATACCATCGGGCGCGCACTCTGCTGGCCTCGTTTGACGCGGCCCTCTCGACCAAACCGCGCAAGCCCCAGATGGAGGCTGCATGATTGGCATTATTCCCGCCGCTGGAGCCGGCCTTCGAATTCAGCCCCTCGGATGCAGTAAAGAGCTTTTGCCCGTAGGGTCGCGCGACATCGGCGGCGTTGAGCGGCCCAAGGCCGTTGTAGAGTACCTGGTCGAGCGCATGATCGCCGCCGGCGCTCGCCAGATCTGCATAGTTATCTCGGCTGAAAAAAGCGATATCGTGCGCTACTTCGCCGAGCGCGACTATGCGGCAGAAATCTTCTACGCCGTGCAGCGGCGTCCCGCAGGATTATGCGATGCTCTCTTCCGCGCCGAGCCCTTCGTCCGGGCGGATGAGCCCGTGCTGATTGGGCTCCCCGACACCATCTGGTTTCCCGAGAACGCCTTTCGCGTCTCTGCCGAGTGGGATTCCGTAAACCTCGTGCTCTTTCCGGTTGAGGATCCAAGCGCCTTCGATGCCGTGCTCTGCGATGAAAACGGCCGCGTGGAGCGCGTCATCGTGAAGCAGCCGAATCCGGGCTCGCACTGGATCTGGGGTGCGGTAACCGCTTCGGGCCGGGCCTTCCACGATCTGCGTATGCTATGGGAGTCGCGTCATCGCGAGGACGAATACCTGGGACATCTGCTGAACGCCTACATTGCCGCAGGAAATCCAGTTCATGCCACCGCCAACGGCGAGCACTACATGGATGTAGGAACCATGGAGGGCTACCGCAATGCGCAGGACTATCTGCGCGCGCGCAGCCGCCAACCGGAACACAAACCGGCTGAGCCCAAGTTCAGCGCCGCATAGTTCTGTAACCGCAGGCAGTCCCAGCGCATCCATAACCTATGACTACTACATTTGAAACAAACCGCACTACATTTCAAACTCGTCAACTTGGAAAATCAGATTTGAAGCTCACTCCGATTGGTTTTGGAGCTTGGGCAATCGGTGGCGGCAACTGGGATTTTGGCTGGGGTCCGCAGGACGATCAGGAATCGGTCGGCGCAATTCTGCGCGCTCTTGAGGGAGGCGTGAATTGGATCGATACCGCAGCCATTTACGGCCTTGGGCATTCCGAGGAGGTCGTTGCCAAGGCGCTGGCTGCCACCTCGAAAAAGCCGTACGTTTTCACAAAGTGCTCGATGCGGTGGAATAAAGATCACCAGATCTATCACAGCCTCAGGAAGGATTCCCTCCGCGAAGAGGTAGAGAACTCGCTGCGGCGGCTGAAAGTGGATGCCATCGATCTCTACCAGATTCACTGGCCCGATCCCGAGGCGGAGATCGAAGAGGGATGGGAGGCGCTTGCGCGCATCCAGGAAGAGGGAAAGGTACGCTACATCGGCGTCTCCAACTTTAGCGTGGAGCAGATGAAGCGCGCGTTGAAAATTGCGCCGATCACTTCTCTGCAACCACCGTATTCGCTGGTGAATCCGGCGGTCGAGAAGGAGATTCTACCCTTCTGCAAGGCTCACAATATTGGCGTGATCAACTATTCGCCGATGGCCAGCGGTTTACTCACCGGAAAGATGACCGCGGAAAGAATCGCCGCCATGCCTGACGACGATTGGCGCCGCCGCGCTCCGCAGTTCAAGGAGCCTAGGCTCGCGCGCAACTTGAAGCTGGTCGATTTGCTGCGCGAAATTGGCAACGCACATCATGTGCAACCCGGAGTGGTGGCGATCGCATGGACGCTGCGAAATCCTGCGGTGACGGCTGCGATTGTCGGCGCGCGAAGAGCCGATCAGGTAGACGGAATCCTGCCGGCCGCGACATTCCGGTTGAGCGAAGACGAAGCCGCCAGGATCGATGCGTTCGCAAGCGCGAATCCTGCGTGAGAATTGGAGCCACAGAAAAGTCGGTTGCCCCACCTTCGGCGCGCTGTTCTTGCGCGTCTAAGGTGGGAAGCAACGCCTTCCAAATCTGCAATGACTTGTCTTCTGCAGTGATCCGGTCTAAGCGACGACTTCCTTCTTTTCCGCCAGCTTCATGATCGATTCCTTGAAGGGAGCGGTAGCCACGCCGCGTTCGGTGATGATGGCGCTTATGTATCGTGCGGGAGTCACGTCAAATGCTTGATTTTCAACCAGCACTCCCGTGGGAGCAATCTGCTTGCCGCCAATGTGCGTAACCTCGCGGGTAGAACGCTGTTCGATGGGAATTCCCGATCCATTCGGAGTTTCCATATCAATGGTCGAGAACGGCGCGGCAACGTACATCGGGATGCCATGCTCATGGGCAAGGATGGCAACCGAGTACGTTCCAATCTTGTTGGCCGTGTCGCCATTGGCTGCAATGCGGTCTGCCCCCACGATCACAGCCTGGATCTTACCTTGCGCCATCATGGTGGCGGCCATGTTATCGGCCATCAGGGTGACCGGGATCTTATCCTTCATCAACTCCCAGGCGGTAAGACGCGCGCCTTGAAGGATGGGGCGGGTTTCGTCGGCGAAGACATGAATCTTCTTACCTGCTTCGACGGCGGCGCGAATCACTCCGAGCGCCGTGCCGTAGCCCGCTGTAGCCAGCGCCCCTGCGTTGCAGTGCGTCAGCACTCCGCCGGATTCGGGCATCAGCGGAGCGCCGTTGGCGCCCATGGCGCGATTGGTTGCGATGTCTTCGGCGTGGATGGCCAGCGCCTCGTCGATCAGCGCTTGTTTGATGAGGGGAATATTCCGGCCGCTGACTTCCTCAAATTTGCGCTGCATGCGCCGGATGGCCCAGAAGAGATTCACCGCCGTGGGGCGGGTCTCGCCCATAACCCGGCAAATCTGTCCAATGCCGTTTCGGAATTCCGAGATGCTGGTGACGTTCAAATCGCGCGCGCCCAGCGCAATGCCCATTGCCGCGGCAACGCCAATCGCCGGTGCGCCGCGCACGACCATGGTGCGAATAGCATCGGCCACCGCTTCATACTTTCCGCAGGTGATCCAGATCTCCTCGGTCGGGAGCTTGGTTTGGTCGATGAAGGTAACGCCAGCGTCAGTCCACTTTAGAGTTTCGAGCACAAAATTAGTCCGCTCCATTAAGTTGAAATTAGTGTAAATGTTTTGCTCTGGATTGTTGCATGAAACCACAATTTCACTGATGGTTGCCATGCGAATCAAGAAATATACCTTAATCCGTGGAAAGCGGGATAGGAAAAGTGCTACAAACAAAGTGAGCGCTGAAGCGGCGCTCACTGGAGGAAATCCCTTGAAAAAATCCTTGATCGCCTTACTTGCCGGAGTTCTGCTATTGAGCGCAGCCATGCCGGCATTTGCCAAGAAGCACCACACGAAAAAACACCACCATCACAAGACGCACGTAACCCAGACCCGGTAAATCACACGCGAAAATCCCTTCGCTTGAGCGAAGGGATTTCATCTCCACTTCAAATTCTCCTCAAGTTATTATTCCGAGCGCAGCGAGGAATCCCCGCGCCGCCCAAGAATAAATACGCCGCCCGGAACCTTCCTAATCCTTCTCCGGCTCCAGTGGAAGTTTGTGCTGGGTGCGAAGTTTGCGCGCCATCTCGATAATCTGGACGCTGTAACCATCGGGATCAAACACCAGTGCCCAGCGGCCAAACGGTTCCGGACGCGGGCCAACGGCGATCTTTCCGAAACGGCGGCGGATCTCGGCCACTGCCTTATCGATGTCGTCCACGTAGATTCCGATGCTCATGCCGGTTGTCGGGCTTACCTTGACCTCGTCGCCATCCGGATGAAGCCCGATGATGATGTTGCCGGCGTCAAACTGAGTCCAGTTGGGCTGTTGGATAAGAGGCTTGAGACCAAGAACGTCCCGATAAAACACGACACTGCGTTCCATGTCGCGCACTACAATCATCACAAGACCTAGTTTGCCAAACATCATTGCCGATGACTCCCGGGGCCGCGATATTGGATCCGGCCGATCGATTTCATGGTATTCCGACGCAGCGCCATAGGCAATTCTGCGATCAAGCGCTTCCACTACCTCAGATGACGTATATGTTCCGCACGGACGTCCGAGGCGGTAAAGATGGATACGAATGGCGCTCCGCCCGCAGCGCTCTCCACGGCAGGACGGCCAAGCGCCTCTTCGCGCTCCACCAGGCACATCACGCCTACAATCTCGAAGCCAAATTCAATGGCGGCTTCAATCGCCTGTACAGTTGAACCTCCCGTGGTGCAGACGTCGTCAACGATGACCACCCGCGCCCCCTTCTCGCGGAAGCCCTCAATGCGCTGGCCGGTGCCATGCGTCTTTTCTGACTTGCGCACCAGGAAACCGTGAATCCACCCGTGCGCGGTAAGCGCCGACACATCGCTGGAGCGCAGCTGAGTTTCCTGCGCGCTGAGCATGGCTACGGAGACAACAATCGGATCGGCTCCCATCGTCATTCCGCCGATGGCCTGTGGACGCCAGCCGCGCCGCTCGATTTCGTCAAGAAAAACGCGCCCCGTCAGGCGCGCACCCTCGGCGTGCAGCGTTGTGGTACGGCAGTCGATGTAGTAGTCGCTAGTGCCGCCACTGGCTAGCTTGAAGTTGCCAAGGCGGAAAGATTGCGTAGAAAGCAGGGTGAGTAGTTGCTGGCGTGCGTCTGGCATGGCTTTCACAATAGCAAGAGGAGAACATGGCGGCAAGCGAGAACCGGACCAATCGGCCTCAGCGCAGAGGAAACTGCGTGAAGCCCCGCGTTTGCACAAACAGCGCCGTAAACAGCAATCCGTTGTAGCCAACGTGAACCAGCGTGGAGCAGGCAAGCGAGCGATAGCGCCAGCGAACCACGGTCAGCACCACTCCCACAAAGACGATGCACGACACCTGTATCCACGCCCCGCCGAGTTGCGTGGCGTGCATCGCGCCAAACAGCAAGGAGGTCACAACCAGCGAGAGCAGCACTCCAGCACGACGCGCCAGCGCCGGGAACAGCAGTCCGCGGAACAGAACCTCCTCCACAAACGGTGCCACGAATACGCCGAAAATGCTCATCATCCACGCATCGGAGGCCGAGCGAAACATCTTCTCGATAGGCAATTCGGGCGGTGCCGGGAGAAGGTGCGAACCAACCTGAACTGCCACCGCAAGCAACACTCCTCCCGCCACGAACATGTGCCAGCGTGAAGGCCATTGCCAGGAGAGCGCGCGCAAAAATCCGATATGGAGGTGATGTGCGAATAATCGCCACAGCGCCCCGAACACCATCAGGTACGCGGCCAACTGTGCGGGCAAAATCACTCGCGGATCGCTTGTGAGCTCCGCCGGACGCAAGCCTCTCAGCCCGGGAACATGATGCGCTATGAAGATGGCGAGGGTGAAACAAAATCCTAACGCGAGCGCCATCCCCAGGAACACGCACACGACCTCAATCATTCCAAAGACCGGCTCAGGCTCGGGAGCGAGCGGCCAGGGGCGAGGCGCGGGCGATTCGGGAAGTTGCTCGCTGGAGGTGGACACAGGGTACCGCTGAGATTGTAACAAGAACGGCCGCAGTAAGAATTCAGCCGGTGGCCCACATCCGCCTTCTTTTGGCGAATGTGGGATCTCGGAAATGTCGCGCTATGCTCCCGCTTTCTTTTCGATCCTCGCCCACGTGTCTTTCAGCGGCAGGGTTCGATTGAAAACCAGTTTCCCGGGCTTGGAATCCGGATCGACGCAGAAGTAGCCAACGCGCTCGAACTGATAGCGGTCCTCGACCTTTGCGACGGCCAGCGAGGGTTCGAGCTTGGCATCGAGCACGATCTCCAGCGAGTCAGGATTGAGACCGCTGGTAAAGTCTTCTCCTTCGGCAAGCTGGCTGGGGTCTGATTTAGTGAAAAGCTTGTCGTAGATGCGAATCTCGGCTTCAATTGCGTGTTTGGCGGAAACCCAGTGGACCGTCGATTTCACCTTGCGTCCGTCTGGGGAGTTTCCGCCACGGCTGGCGGGATCGTAGGTGCAGCGCACCTCAACGACTTTGCCATCCGCATCTTTCACCACCGATTTTGCGGTAATAAAGTAGGCGTTGCGGAGTCGCACTTCCTTCCCCGGCGAGAGCCGGTAATACTTCGGCGGAGGTACTTCTCGGAAGTCGTCCTGCTCAATGTAAATCTCGCCCGAGAATGGAACCTGCCTCATGCCAGCCGCCGGGTCTTCAGGATTGTTCGCCACTTCGACGAGTTCCTCCTGCCCCGCGGGGTAGTTCTCGATGACGACCTTCAGGGGACGCAGCACGGCCATGGCGCGCGGCACTCGCTTGTTCAGATCCTCGCGCTGGTAGTGTTCCAACATCTCAATATCGGTTGAGCCGTTGGTGCGCGAAGCTCCAATCGCGGCGCAGAATTTGCGAATTGCCTCGGCGGTAAAGCCGCGACGCCGGATGCCGCAAATGGTAGGCATGCGCGGATCGTCCCAGCCGTTGACCCGCTTTTCCTGAACCAATTGCAGCAGCTTGCGCTTGCTGAGAAGAGTGTAGGTAAGGTTCAGGCGGTCAAACTCGATCTGCTGCGAGGGGAAAATTCCGAGCTGCTCGATGTACCACTTATAAAGCGGCTGATGGTCAGTGAATTCCAGGGTACACATGGAGTGCGTAACCTTTTCCAGCGAGTCCGATTGACCGTGAGCAAAGTCGTACATGGGATAGATACACCACTTGTTCCCGGTGCGATGATGTTCGGCGTGCAGGATGCGGTACATCACAGGGTCGCGCATGTTGAGGTTCGGCGAAGCCATGTCGATCTTGGCGCGCAGCACGCGTGCGCCGTCGGGAAATTCTCCCTGATGCATCCGCTCGAACAAGTCGAGGTTCTCCGCGATGCTGCGGTCGCGGTAGGGACTATTCTCGCCGGGTTCGGTGAGGGTTCCGCGATGCTGGCGAATCTCTTCGGCGGTGAGGTCGTCCACATAGGCATTCCCAGCCTTCACCAGTTGCACCGCCCACTCAAAGAGCTGGTCGAAATAGTCGGAGGCATAGCAGAGACGATCCCACTCAAAGCCGAGCCAGCGCACATCCTGCTGGATCGAGTCCACGTACTCCTGCTCTTCCTTCTCGGGATTGGTGTCGTCGAAACGCAGATTGGTAAGTCCGCCAAATTCGTCGGCCAAACCGAAGTCGAGACAGATGGCCTTGGCGTGGCCAATGTGCAGATAGCCGTTTGGCTCCGGAGGAAAGCGCGTCTGAACGGTCGCGTCGCCGTATTTTTTCGTCTTCAGATCCTCGATGAACATCTCGCGGATAAAATTCGAGGGACGAGGCGCGGACTCTGCCGCAACACTGGCTGCTTTACTTTCCGGTTTTGAAGTAGACATGATTCACATTCCTCTTGTGTACGACGCAGACAGCAATTCCCGCTGCGAAATCAAACTAGTTTTTCAGCAAGCCAACGGCCTGGGAGATACGCTCCAGGCAGACTTCACGGCCCAGCACTTCCATTGTCTCAAACAGCGGAGGCGCATTCTTGCGTCCGCAGACGGCGACCCGGATGGGCTGGAACATCGGCCCGGCCTTCAATCCCAACCGCTGGGCAGCCCCGCGTAGCGTTGCCTCCAGCGAGGCGTGGTCGAACCCACTGCTGGCCAATACCTCGCTAGCCTCTGCAAGAACCCTGCCAGCCAGCGCCCGGTCGCCCTTCTGTGGAATCAGCTCAAGGCAATCATACGGCGGAAGTTGCTCGACGAAAAAGAAGTCTGCGGCTGTAACCGCGTCGCGCAGCAACTTGATGCGCTCGCGAATCAGCGGCGTAACCTGCAGCATCTTCTCTGGAGTTGCGGGCAATCCTGCCTGCTGCAAAAACGGCAGTAACCGCGCAGAAAGCTGCTCCACCGGAAGCGCACGAATGTGCTCTGCGTTGAGCCACACCGCCTTGGGATCAAACGGATCGTCTTCCTTGAAATTGATGACCGCATTGGCACGGTTCACGCCTTCCAGCGTGAAAGCCGATGTCAGCTCTGGAAGCCCAAGAAATTCGCGATCATCCTTCGGCGACCAACCCAGCATGCAAAGGAAATTGATGAACGCCTCCGGCAAAAAACCGGCGTCGCGATAGGTTGTGACGCTGACGACCGGTCCGTGCCGCCGCTTGGAGAGCTTCGAGCCATCCGGAGCAACCAGCAGCGGGAGGTGCGCAAACTGCGGCGTCTCGGCTCCGGTGGCCTGCGCGGCGGCCTCAAATATAAGCAGGTGCTTGTAGGTGTTCGAGAGATGATCCTGCCCGCGAATAATATGGCTGATGCGCAGGTCGGCGTCATCGGCGCAGGAGGCCAGATGGTACGTCGGCATCCCATCGCTCC
>Ga0302320_10002822_pt1 | contig 40635 bp, 40 predicted proteins | sample Bog_T0_3_FD_202130 | JGI IMG/M metagenome (GOLD analysis project Ga0302320, IMG submission 202130) | Peat permafrost microbial communities from Stordalen Mire near Abisko, Sweden - Bog_T0_3 | ecosystem: Environmental > Terrestrial > Soil > Wetlands > Peat | place: Sweden: Abisko, Stordalen Mire... | reverse complement strand
CCAGAGGACACATCACCCCGGTTCGCTCGGTAGATCACTGAAAGTAGCGCGTTGTTATTAACCGAAATTAGACCCACGTTCTTGGAACAGGGTAGGAGGAAGACTTCCAACGTTATAGACGTTTGCACCACCGACTTTCTCGAAAACACAATGGTTTCCTGTTAATTACCAAACGTCAAAACACGCCGCCTAGACCTCTTAATCAACAGGTTCCGGGTTCAAGTCCCGGCCGGCGCAACATTTGGCAAGGAAGCGGTGACGCCGTCGTCACGCGTAACTAAGACTCAAATCGACGCACGAAATTGAGAGCGATATCGGCAACTTCTTGCCAACCCGAGTCAATAACTAACGAATGTCCACGATTCGGGACTGTGGTGAACTCCGTTACACCAGAGTTCTTCTTCTGACGTCTGTATGCGGCTCTCGCCATGCTGAGCGGAAGCGTGTTGTCTTTCTCGCCGTCAATGATCAGCAGTGGCCCGCGATTCGGGGTTCGCCGATTTACTTTTGCTTCCGTCCAAGGATTGATGTTTGCAAAGGCAGCTTGAAACAGTGGGACACCCGATCCCGGGACCGCGTATTTCTCGTAGAGATCCTTGGCCTCTTCCTCGCTAACAGCATTGGCGAAAGCAAAACGAAATTGATCGAAAGTGAGAGGTACTGCCCGACCGCGATTCAGCGGATTCGCAATGACGGGAGACGCCGCTTTTAGAGCCGAAAGGGGCAAAGGAAGCACTCCACGGAAGGGTGCTGGATCGATCGCCACCGAAGCGCGCGAGAGCCCACGTCCTGCGACGATTTGCGTGAGAAGGCCTCCAAACGAGTGCCCAATGACCACGGGCTTTAGATTGAGCCTTGCGATTACTTCTCCTGTATGATCGGCGACTTCGCCGACGGTCTTGTGCGCAAAAACCTTCGGGTGGGCATTCGCTTCGGCTACTGATTCTGGATCGTCGGGCCACTGCGGGGCGATTGGTGCGAACCCTGCAACATCGAAGAGGTCTTTCCAGCCGTCCCAACTACTCGGCAAAAGCCACAGACCATGGATAAATACGACGGGAGTACGTCCAGATTCATTCGCCGTCTGAACTTGGCTTTCTTCGTACTTAGTGATCGTCGCCATGCGCACACTCTCTTCTGGATTGAATTCGCAGGGCAAGTTTGACGAATCTCTGACATGCTGTCAATGTGCCACAACCAAACTTCGGAGCCACGAAATGTGCTGATGCACAATCGAAGCCGGGTTGTGTCCAGTTATGTTTGGATCATGGGCGTTAAGAACAGTGCTGAAGCACACGAATCTGTCTCAGTCAGCGACATCGCCTCCTTGTTGCTGAGACGTATTGACGAATTGGCAGACGAGATGACGGCGGTTATTGAAAACGCCGTGACGCCCTACCAGCAAGGCGTCGTCGACCACGAGACCCTTCGGGCGGCCAGCGCGATGAACATTGGGGCGATCCTTGGCGATCTTGGACGCGTCAACGCCACAGCATCATTCGAGTCTCGAGAGAACGGGCGCGACCGCGCCGCCGCCGGTGTTCCTCTCACCATTGTTCTAGAGGCCTATCGCGTCGGGGCGCGCTTCATATGGGAGCAGGTCGCGAGCGCTGCTCGCAAACTCAGTGCGGGCAGCGAAGTCGTTCTGGCCGCGGGAACTGAATTATGGCAGGTCCTCGATACCTATAGCCAGGAACTAGCCGAGGGCTATCGCGAAGAAGCGTCCGCTCGGGCACGTTCGGCAGAGGAACAGCGATCCGCACTCTTTCAAGCCCTCTTCGAAGGCCACCTTGCCGAGACCAATCCGTGGGAGGCGGCGCAACTTCTGCGTCTCCCCCAGAATGGTCCACTCGTCGTTGTGGCTGGCGAGGTACCAGCCGTGGGCCGCCACGCTCTGCCTCGGATCGAGCACATCCTCCGCGATAATCTTGGGCTCTTCTCCGCCTGGCGCCTGCTTCCTGACATAGAAGTCGGTGTCGTTGCCCTGCCGAATCCCACCGCGCTGCTTGACGAGCTTGAGGAAGCGTTGTCGACCTGTGCCGTCGGGCGCGTCGGAATGAGCCCCCCATTCAGCGATCTACGAGAGACTCCCTCAGCCCTCACGCTGGCTCGGATGGCGCTCTCCAGCAGCCTCGTCGGAGACGGCGTCACGATCTTCGATCGACACCTTTTGGAGATTGCCGCGGTCAGTGCACCAGATTTCATGGAACGACTCGCCAAGGTGGCGCTTGCCGGACTCGATTCAATACCCAAGAAAGAGCGGATCACCTTGCTCGAGACCTTCGGAGTATGGCTGGATAGTGCCGGCTCCGCCCAAAAGGCGTCCGAACAACTTTTTGTTCATCGCAATACCGTCCACCAGCGACTTCGAAAACTCGAAATGTACACGGGCCAAGACCTCGGTGATCCACGTTCGGCGGCCCTCATCACCCTCGCATTCGAAATCGACCGGCGTCCGTAACCCGCTCGGGCTCAAATTTCTTGCAGCACTATGAGGGAACTGATCTCGATGAATCCCACGAAAAATCCCACACATTAGAACCATTCAGATGGACCAGACCAACCCAGAACATCACCAATCCTTGGGATATCAAGACATACGCGACCAGAACAACACCGCAAAACACTGTGGGACTCGCTCTCAATCAACAGGTTGCGGGTTCAAGTCCCGGCCGGCGCACTGTGCACTGGGCAAAATCTGGCGTCGGCCGAGTGAGGAGCGCTTTCAGCGCGATTCGCGCAGCTTTGACGCAACTAATCTCGGTCCTTTAGTGCCGCGCGACGAATAGCCAGGAGGTTCGCCTTGACGTCAATCACACCGTTCCTTTGGTTCGACACTGATCTAGCCGAACCGATCGCCTACTACACGTCGATCTTTCCCGACGCGTCGAGTTCGGCCATGTTCGGCGATGACGACGGGCCTATCTTCACCGCGGTGATCGAGTTGTGTGGCCAGCAACTGCTTCTCCTTAATGGAGGCCCCATGCACGCGGGCTTCACCGAGGCGATCTCCTTGTTCGCCAGGGTTGAGACGCAGGGCGAGATTGACGATCTCTGGCAACGCCTCACCGCGGACGGTGGTGAGCCCGGACGATGCGGGTGGTTGAAGGATCGGTATGGACTGTCGTGGCAGATCGTCCCTTCGGTCCTCGACTCACTTTTTGGTTCAATCGATCGAAAGCGCGCCCAGCAAGCCGTCGACGCGATGATGACCATGGACAAACTCAATATCGCCGCACTTCAAGCGGCCTACGACCGTTGAACGGTAATTGAAACTTCTCCTAGCGCCTGGAGGTCTGACTAATCAGAGCACTCTGGACGAGTTGGCCAGCCCGATTGGCCGGCCGAACGCTGAGTCCTCCGCCTCCTGCGTTCCGACCGCGGAGTGAATCAACAGGATCCGGGTTCGAGTCGAGCCGCGCACTTCAAAGTCCAGACCAAGACGCCGGTTGGTGGCGCTGGGTCAGATCATGTCTCGGCCAATGCCCAGCCGTTGGAGTCGCACAGGCTCCGAGCGATGGTGTCGGCGCGACTGGGTCTAACGGCGCTCGACTACTCTGAACCTTCCGTCCTCGCGAACTTCTGGGCGACACTCTTCGGCGGCGAAGTCACCCATCGCAACTTTTCGAGGTTGTCGCCGAGTAACTCTTGGTCGCGCGGATACCCATATCTCGTACTTTCCAAGTTCCGTATCGTGCGTATTATTCCAGCGCTTGGGCCCAAGCGATCGTGAATCCCAGTGTCACCGCGATCGCCAATGCACCAAGATTCTCCTTTGATCCGTCGGGCAAAAATTCTTTCAGATTTCTCGCGATGTCTCGGGCGACGCCTTGAATCCCGCTTCCAACGGCAGGGACGTTCTCAACCTTTCCCTGGGCGACGAGTTGCTGAACCCTCTGATGAGAAACACCCAGAAGTTCCGCCGCGTCGCGAAAAGATAGTCGTGCCCCTTGAGTCAGCGCCACTGCTGCTGTCGACATGAGTCCGCTCATGACCCCATTGGCGGCCTCCGCCATAGCTCTCGCGGAATTGGCTTCGTAGACGAGGTTCTGCACGTCAGCGGGCAACGTCACCGGTTGAAAGTCAATGGAGTCCCTGAAGGTATCGATCGGCACGTTCAGCCACAGTGCGAGGGCATCCACTACGTACTCCCGGGCTTTGCCAAGCGTTCGCCCGAAGGTGTGCACCTGCGGGATTTCTGTAACTTGCGCGATCCAGTTACCGGAGTCATCGAGTTCGAAGGTCGCGTGATATCGAGCATTCATCAAGTGTGTATTAATCATTTCGGAGCTAGTCCCCTCCCAGGCACGGTGCGAGATCTCGCTCAATCGCTCGAAGCAGTCCCTTCGGAAGGTCTCCGCCGTGGACGGGGACGACGCTCTGACACCTAGCGCATCTCACGATGAGGTGGGATCCGGACTGACGCATTTCGTCACAACCCGTACGACGCAGAATCGCGCTCGGCACTCGAACCTTCACCCGTATCAGTCTATCATCATAGACTGATACATTACCTAGCAAATCTCCGCTCACGTGCTCGTGGCAGGACCATTCGGAACTGCTTCGCGATCAAAGGCAGGTCGAATTGGGCGGCGGGTCGAGCTTCTCCAACAAATATCTCCCGTTTGGAAAGATTTTGGTTCCGTTCGGACATGTAGACAGTGCGTGTTGACGGGAGAAGGGCAAGTGGTGATGGCCGGGGTGCCAAATGGGGCGAGCGAAGCTTTTGAACTGTTGTACGCGGCTCAGTACGAGTCAATCTATGCCTACGCGCGCCGCCGAATGGACTCGGCGTCGGATGTTTCCGATGCCGTGTCGGAGGTATTTACGGTCGCGTGGCGCCGCATCGACGAACTTCCCCCACCGCCGCAGGATCGACTCTGGCTGTTCGGTGTCGCCCATCGATGCGTGCTCGCCCACCAACGACGCCGATGGAATCAATTGCGACTGCTTTCGACTCTCGCGGCTCAGCCAAACCGAATCGAACTGATCGAGACAGGGAACGACTACCTCCGAAACGGGATTCGATCAGCGATTCAAAAACTCCGTGACAAGGATCGCGAAGTGATCATCCTTCTGTACTGGGACGGACTCACTCACGCCGAGGCGGCGTCAGTGCTTGGATGTTCGGTCAACGCCGTCGCCCTCCGCGTCAAGAAAGCGAAAGCACGTCTTCACTCAGAACTCTCACCGACCATCACGGAAGAGGATTCGACATCCCTTCCACCACTGCTCACTCCACGAAAGGAGTTCCTACCATGAACCTCGAAACATTACTTCGCGAATCTGACCCATTGCGCGGGATATCGGTCCCACAACCTGACGTGAATGACGCACGCGCGATCGCAAGGGCGACTTCCACACATCGCATGAACGTTGGCCAGAAATTGCGAGTGGCCGCGCGCCAACGGCCACTGGCCGCGTCAGTCTCGATGGCCGTGAGCGTCGCAGTGATTGCAGCGATTTCGATCACCGTTCTATCGAGCGGGTCCGGTTTGTCAGGTCCCGTGCATACTCCGTGGAGAACTGCTCGAGCGCTGCCCGGATCGATCACGCACGTGACGGCTCCGTCGGGGACGTTCGAACTCGCGGACTACATCACGACTGCCAGTTGGCAGCAAAACACAACAGGTCCAGAACCGGGCTATCTCACGTGCCCCACCTCACTCACGTGTTACGTCACTGGGGACAGTTCGGTGTCAAGCAGCGGACCGGCAGTGTTCGGAACCCTCTACGTCAGCAACGATGGCGCACTCGACTGGAGTGTCCTTCCTCTTCCGGCGGGCGTCGACTTCACGACACCGCTCACCTGCGCAACCGCCGACGAGTGTGCGGCAGGGGCGACCGACAAGAATCAGCCTGTCTTCATCTCAACCGTGGACGGCGGCCACTCGTTCACGATCGACCCCCTTCCTTCAGCCGATGGAACCCTGTACTCACTGAGCTGTCCTTCGACCGGGTTTTGCGCGGGCCTCGCCGGGACCGCGACTGACGCCAACTCGACCCCGATCGACGCCACCTTCCTTTCAACGACGGACGATGGATTAACTTTCAACGACTCGTCCCTGCCCTCGGGCGATTCCATGGAGTCCCTCGCCTGTCCCACAGCAACCGCATGCGTTGCCGTTGGGACAAGTGACGCACTTGGAATAAACGACTGGACGTCTGGAGTCGTCGCGAGTACTACTAATAGCGGCGCGAGTTGGACGAGTGGTGCTCTCCCGGAAGGTTTTGGCATCAACTATCTATCGAGACTCACCTGCGTCGACTCAAGTCACTGCTCCGTTATCGGAATCATCGCCATTGCCCAGAACTATCCGAACTGCGCCGGGTCCGGACTTCCATCAAGTACGCCACCACCGATGGCTGCTCAGAGCCCAGCGGTGCAGGCGATATCTGACGAGGAATCGGCGTGGGCTACCGCGGCGAATGAAAAGTCGGAGAGTGAGGGATTCGGCTACACGTGCGGCAGTAGTTCCTACTCGTATGTAAACGACATCGCTTCGACGAGCGACGCGGGTCTCACCTGGACACCGGAAGCGCTTCCGCCCTCGGCGCCGAACCCTCAACTCTCCGATATTGCCTGCTCGAGCGATGAGTATTGCGTGGCCTCAGGCTCCGTCGCCATTCCCCAACGATTCGGACCTAACAAGTACAACGGCGGCTCCGCAGCGATGTTGGTGACCAGCGACGGCGGCGTAAGTTGGACCAAAGTCTCCTTCGCCGTGCCGTCATCTGTACCAAGCGGAGTGCAACTCGATGCGTTTCTCGCTGTCGGAGACATTCAGTGCCCACAAGCTAACTACTGCGTCGCGCTTGGAGTATCGGACCAGGGTTCTCGAACGACGCCGGTGTATACGAGTTCCACTTCGCCTCAAACCAATGCCTCGTAGCCAAGCGCCAGCCCTAGACATTCTTAAGGTTCCGCCGACGCGAAACACACCAACCCGAATCGGCACGCGCTCGATGACCGTGCTATGAACGAGGGCCCCTGAGCCCGGTGCGAATTTCGTTGATCAGGATCTCGGGCTGCTCGAGCGCTGCGAAGTGACCGCAAGTCCCGTACGTCGCGCAGCAATGGATTGCTGCCCTGGCGCACCGGCGCCCCTCACTTCTCGCGACGTGTAGTGCGTCGCAAGAAGTGAGGGGCGCCGGTTGTTGAATGCTTAGCGCTGGTTGTAGTGAATGTCGAAGGACTTTCCGTTCGCCAGGGTGATCTTGAACACGTGGACGCCATTGGTGGTGCCCGACTTGACCTTCGCTCGAACGCTGAGTTGCGTGCCGTTGTCGTGCGTCACCACTGCGGTCGTGTTATGACCCGTGCTGCTAACGATCAGCGGTCGGCCGTAGAATCCGACACCGTTGATCATGATGGTCATGGTCCGACCGCTCACGGTTGAGCCGACCACGCTCGTGGCGTGTGCCACCACGATCGGCGGAGGCGTTACCAGTGGCGTACTGCTAGTGACGACGAATACCGGGTCGCTCGAGAACGTCACCGTGATCGTGCCAGCGACAGTAGCGGTACCCACACTCGTGAGGGTTCCCGTCGAGCTCAACTGGTACAGCGTGTCACCGACGACGATGCTCGGGTCGGTGATCGTGAGTGTGATCGGCGCAGTTGCCGCAGGCGCTGCTCCAGCCGACTCCCACGACACTGCGACGGACGTGACGTAGTTCTGACCTGAGGGAATAGCCGCGACGAGTGCCGTCGTGCTCGTGATGGGATACACGCTGACGACCGTTGCTGCCGGCAAGGCACCCGTGGGTACCGCGACCGCGTCGCTCGTCGTACCCGACGTCAGCGTCACGGTCGTCGGAGCGCTTGCAGTTACGCCACCCGATACGGGTGTGCCGTACGAGGAGGCCGCAATTCCGGCGGGCGGTGGTGCGTTGGTGGTCGCGGGAGGTGTCCCGCCGCCGCTCGACGCAACGCTCGCGGTGACCGAGTCAGCGATCGACGTCGCGGCGAGGTAGCTACCCGCAGCGGTGAAAGCGTCACTGACCGTGTACGTTCCCGCAGCCGAAGCGGTGATGGTGCACGTCGCGGTGGCGACGTTCGCCGAACCCGCCAAGCTCGCGCTCGTTGACGTGCAGGCTGAAATACCCGCCGTACCGCCGACGGTGAAGGCAACGGTGCCACTCGGTGTGGCGCCATTAGTCGGCCCCGTGAGTGTCGCCGTGAAGACGATGCTGCCGCCCACAGTCGTCACGCCGTTACTGGTGACGACGTTGGTCGGCGTGGCCGCAGCGACGGTGTTGCTATCGCCAGTCGCCGTCGCGGCGAGGTAGCTACCCACAGCGGTAAAGACGTCGCTGACCGTATAGATGCCGGCGGTCGTAGCGGTGATGGTGCACGTCTCGGTGGCGGCGTTCGCCGATCCCGCCAAGGTCGCGCTCGTTGACGTGCAGGCTGTAATACCCGCCGAACCGCCAACGGTGAAGGCCACGGTGCCGCTCGGCGTGGTGCCATTAGTCGGCCCCATGACGGTCGCCGTGAAGACGATGCTGCCACCTAACGCGGTGGTGCCGCTATTGGTCACGACGTTGGATGGAGTGACCGCAGCGACGGTGTTGGTAGAGCCGGTCGCCGTCGCGGTGAGGTAGTTGGCGTCGGGGGAAAAGACGTCACTGACCGTGTAATTGCCCGCTTTCGAAGCGGTAATTGTGCAAGTTTCGATCGCCGCGGCACCCGTCGACGCGACAAGAGCCGGGGTGGTTGACGTGCACGCTGTCACGCCCGCCGAACCATTAACGGTGAAGGCAACGGTGCCACTCGGTGTGGCGCCGTTGGTCGGCCCCGCGACGGTCGCCGTGAAGACGATGCTGCCGCCCAACGCAGTGGTGCCGCTATTGGTCACGACGTTGGATGGAGTGGCCTGGACGACGGTAGCGGTATCGGGAGAGGACGACAACGCGGTGTAGGTACCGTCGCTAGAAAAGGCGTCACTGACCGTGTAGTTGCCCGCCGCCGGAGCGGTAATCGTGCAAGTTTCGGTCGCCGCGCTGCCCGACGCGACGAGAGCCGGGGTGGTTGACGTACACGCTGTCACGCCCGCCGAACCATTAACGGTGAAGACCACGGTGCCCGTCGGTGCGGCGCCGCTGGGTGCGGTGACCGTCGCGGTGAAGACGATGCTGCCGCCTATTGCGGTCACGCCATTATTGGTCACGACGTTGCTGGTCAGTGCGGTCGTGGCGCCGGCCACGCTCGCGACACCAAAGGTCAGGCCGGATGCGATCAGAACGCTGAGCGCCAGATATCGAACCACGGACCGACGCACGCCGGTGCGTAGATATTTTTCACTGCTCATTTTTGGGCTCCTTGGAAAATTGCTGGGGGGTTACTACTACGTCTTTTTTTCCTTGTGAGCCCGAAGCGACCTTAAAGACCCCGCGTTCAAATGAGCGGGATGAAACACAACAGTTACCCACGATTGTCCCAACAATGACTCCGTACCCCCTGCCACGCCCCAAATGCACTCTCTTTTTCGCCCCAAGCCGTGGCTATTTCTAGAGACGTGTGCCTCCTCCGACAGATCAAGATGAGTTCGCGTCGCGAGCAGTGACACCTCCTTCGCGTCGAGCGGCAGCGAGATCGGTCGTGCGATCCAGGAGACCACGAGCCACGCATTGGGTCGGCGCTGGAACCAATCACTGGCGTCGCTGCGTAAGGAACCTTTGGGCCCACGATCCCTGCGCCGTGTTCGACACTGATCGCCAGCGGGAACGTTGTTCCCCTCCTGGGCCAGCGCCCTACGTCGTGCAGCGCAGCGCGGCCAACGGTACCGAGTGCTCGGGGCCACCCTGGTTCACGGGGCCTTTCGTCGCGTCCTGGAGCATCACGAGCCGCGACGTCGTTGTTCCCACCGCGAGGATCGGATCCGTCCGCGTTCCCGACGGGAGGATTCCGGTCGGCGTGCACCACTTCGACGCGCCGGGCACCAAGAGGAGAAGTCGCTCGGTTGTTTCATACGCCGGGCTGACGATGACCAGTAGATCGCCCGACGACGTCACGGTCGTCAGGTCGTAACCGGTTGTCGGCGAGCCACCGACTTTGTGTCCGTCCCACAGAGGGAGCTCTACGGGCCGCCACGCGTGGCCCGCGTCGACGGACCGAGCCAACGGGTATCGCATCGCGAAATCGAGCAAGTATTCGTCACCACGCTGATCAGTGAACACCAGAGCCGGAGCGCACTCAGGGATTCCGCTCGCCCACGATGTCCCTTCCCACAGCGGGTCACCGGGAAGCGAGCCGGGCACTGCCACCAGCAGCGGCTGTAGCCAACTGGACATGCCACACGCCCCCTGGGGGATTTCCGGTCCGAATGCCACACACGGGCCGACCGTCGGGCAGGCCAGCGAGCCGGAGGTCCACGCCCCGCTGCTCCCCTGCACCTCGGCGTCGATTGTCCACCGGCTTGCGAGGCTCGCGAGTTCAACTTCATTCGTGAAGACCGCGTGCACGACGTTGCCGCGTAGAACGAATCCGCCGAAATCGACATAGGTCATCGTGGCGGGAGGTGGAATGTACTGCCACGTCACTCCGTCATCGTTCGTATACATGGCCACGGTGGCAACCGGTGGAATCGAATGGTTCTGACCCGTCTCAAAACCCGCGTAGAACGTGTTGGGGTCTAAGGGGTCGGTGACGACCAGGTCGCAGGCAACCTTCGACGTGTTGTTGATGTTGAGTGCGCGCGCTGCGAGCATCGCTTCGACACCGGTCTCCGGTACGGACCTCACCGATCCATCCGCTTCCACGACGTGGATGCCGTCGTCGCCACACCACGCGTAGTCCTGTGACGATGCACGGGTGTCCAGTGCACTTCCCCACTGCGAGAGCTGCTGGATCGACGGCGTAAGCGCACCGAGCGACGCCCACGTCGTTACCGTTGGCGACGCGCCGAGCGAAGCGACGGGGAACGCCCACGCCGAGACCAAGAGTCCTACCGTCACCAGTGCACGCGCCCACCGCGCCATTGGCTAGGGATCGACCTTTCGAAACTCACTCGAGGTGTAGTGCCTCATGGCCGCCCGGGATGAGTGGTCGGAGCCCTCGGGTAGGTCGGCGTCCTCGGGCCACAGCGGCAGCGCAGATATCGCCGCGTTGACGATCGCGGTCGCGTCGACGTCTATCGAGGTCTCTGGTATCGCGTAGTCGCCCCATTCGAAGACGAAGGTCATGTTCCCCTCGGGAGGAAGGGGCTCACACCAGAGTTCGCTGGTCCACTTCCTTCCCCCTCCGCCACCGCCTCGAGAACGAAGCGACCGCAGCGACGAGTCTGCACGAGGGATCGCGTGAGCTAGTTGAAAGAGCTTGGACCCATCAGCAAACCCGATTCCGAAACGCAACTCGCCCCCGGGGGTATGTCGTTGTCCCGTCGAGCCCGGATGGTGAAAACTCAGTGGCGCTGGTGGCGGAGTGAGTCTGCTCAACGTGACGAGGGTAAACGTAAATCCCGTCGGATACGCAAAGAACCCGGTGGCGACGATGGCCACCTCTTCGTTTTGAACCTGGAAGGGTCCAATGGGGACGAATGCTCCAACGGTGTCGTCGCTGGTTCCCTGCCACTTCACGCGTCGCGGCTCGGGTTCGACGAACTCAGCGGTCGGCTGAATTTCAGAGAAGAAGCCCACGCGCTGAGTATTGCAGTCTTGGCAGAGCGACTAGTGGCCGCCCAACTGTTTCAGCTGGCGCCGGTGAACACAATCGGTCCACTCACGCGAGGTCGCCGACTCTCGAGAGAGCCGAGTGACCTCAGATCACTCGGACGTTCTGAGCCTCTTCGCCCTTTTTGCCGGGCGCGGCGTCGAACTCGACACGCTGACCCTCTTCGAGGCTCTTGTAACCATCACCTTGGATGCTGGAGAAATGTACGAAGACGTCGTCACCCTGCTCGCGCGAGATGAAGCCGAATCCTTTGTCTGCGTTAAAAAACTTCACTGTTCCTTGTGCCACGAATACCCAATTCTAGATGCGGCCGACCGACCAATTCCGCCTGCTCGCTTAGAAAGACCCTACTCGGCGGGAGGCGACACGCGTTTTTTACGGAAAACCACGAGATATCCGTGCGTGGAATCCCTGATCGGACTCGAAACAACACGCGTCTATTCACTTCAAGACGAAATCCACCAGATCAAGGCCGAAGGCAGGATGGGTGCCACTCACGGAACTGCGATGCGCAGCCGTCTCGACGCGTCAGTCCCCAGGTCGGGCTCGCGCCAATTGACGCCGTTCGCATCGTCGCCCGCCTCATTTCGCGCTCGAGCCCTTGACGAATCCACGGCATATACCTAGCATTCGGAAATTCTCGCGATTCGGGGGGAATGCGTGAAACGAACAACTGTTGTTCCCGTGATGATTATCGCAACCTTGCTCATGCCTTCATCGATGTCCGGTGCGATCAATACGAGGGCGGCGAGCCAGCAGTATTTGGAGGATGTGGCGCCCGCCAACACCGCGCTCGAATCGTTCACGTCGGAGATTCACGCCTGGACCAACTCCACCCCCGATGCCGAAGGTGAACGACAGGCGGCGTCGGTCCTGAGCGCGCTAGGAACGCTCCGGAAGAAACTCCTAAGTCAATCCTGGCCACAATCAGTCAATGGAGGCCTTGAGTTCATTGTTCGCGAGGACATATCTTCACTCCAAGAAGACCTGAACTCTATCGACGGCAACTCTTCACTGGGCAATGGCGCATTTCTATTGACGTGGAGTGCCGATTCTGCGACATTGGCTTCGCACGCTTTCTACGTTCGTAGAGATCTTGGACTTCCGAGCAGTAGGGCCCTTTAACGAGGCGGCGGTGCACGAACAATGTCGCGGCGGGCTCTCGGCAGGTCTGAAGCCCCGAGACCCACCACTATCGATGAGCAAGACTCGTTCACGACCGTGTTGAGTGCGGCTCAGAACGGTTTAAGTCGAGAATCCACCTTGCATTGAGAAGCACGTGCGACGACGTCATCAGTTAACCAGCAGCACGAGTTTTCCGCGCACGTGACCGGCCTCCCCCACCGGCAGCGAACGTAGGAAGTGGGTTCACAGGCCACGAAGCCCCGAAGCGGTGTTGGATGCACATCGAGTTCCCAATGTTTCTCCTCCCGCGCGCGTCGGCCAACGAATCAACGCATTCCGGCTCACCGACGGCGGGCCACCACAACGAGAAGTTTCGCAGTTGTGCTTGTGCAGTGAGAACGCCCATGATGAGTCGTGATGCTCTCGTTAGCGTCGATATTCATGAAGCGCACACTCATATTCACGACCTTGCTCATCGTCATTCTCTCGAGCGCGAGTGCGGTCGGGGCAGCATCCTTGCACCGCGAGCTCATTTCGCCTCGGGAAGTACCGCACTGGTCGAGGTACTACATCGGCGCCGCGCAAACGAAGAGTTGCCCCGAATCCACGTTCGCGAAGCCCACGAGTCGTAGCGCTATTCGCGAAGTGTTTGTGCAGAAGTCCTCCGAGACCCTGTTACTCGAGCGCCTCAGCACCTCGGTAGATCCGGCGAAAGCGTTCGAGGTCCTGCTCGCTCATCTGACCAAGTGCCCCAAGACGGCGTCCACGATTGACGGACACGCGACGTTCCAACATATTCAGCGAGCGCAACTCGGCAAATACTCCGTCCCGGTGAAGGGCTACACGCTCTCCGCGGTAGTGGGCAACGCCACCGTTAGCGGCGTCATCGCGTACGCGCGCAAGGGCCACGTCGTCTTCGCACTCGCGGAGCTCTCATTGTCGCCACTGAACGGTCACGCCTTCTCCGCACTCTTGTCCAAGGCACTGGCGAGGATCAAATAGTCAAACTCGGTGCTCGCGACGTCAGTGTCCATCGACCGTCGCGTGAGAAGGTCCGGCTGGATGCGTCGGCGAAGCGCTCAGTGAACGGACAGCGCCGTGCTCCAGGAGGGAATCACGTCGCCCACGGGGGTGCCCAGCACGTCGTGGAGCAGCCCGCCGTAGACATCGCGGAAGTCCGTCGTCACTTCGAGGTTCCCGTTGACGTCCAGCGCGCTCAGTGAGGATTGTTCGCCGTAGAGACCGCCCTTGACCGTGTTGCCGATGAGGAACACCGGCGCGGCCGTGCCGTGATCGGTGCCGAGACCGGCGTTCGACATCACCCGGCGGCCGAATTCGGAGTACACCATCACCGTCACGTCGTTGGACCGATCGCCCGTGCTGATGCTCGTCATGAACGCGCCGAGGGCCGCGTCGACTTCGGCGAGGAGGGCGTTCTGATCGGCCTGCTCGCCCACGTGCGTATCGAAGGAGCTCAGGTTCACTTCCCACACCCTCGTGGGCACGTTGGCGTTGATCAATGTCGACACCAACGAGAGTTGCTCACTGATGAACGAACCGGTCGGTGATTTGGTGACGAGCGGGGCCAGTAACTGCGCGGTCGAGAAGAGGTCCGAGATCGACGTCGCGGCGGCACCCTCGAGCGCTACGTCGGAGGAGGACGAGCGACCGAGACGCGGGATGAGTGACGCCGCGGGGCCCCACGGCAGTTGAATCCCGCCGAGGTCCACCATGGACGCGACGCTCTTGTCGCCGACCAACAAGGGAGGCAGGGTCGAACCGATGCCGATGGCGTTGAAGGGACTGTGCGGTTGGATGTCGAGCCATCGTCCGATCCAACCCGAGGAGACCGCCGCGGTCATTGACGCGGACTGCCAGATCGCCATCGACGTGAAGTGCGAGAGATTCGGGTCGGGGTAGCTGACGCCCTGGACGATGGCGACCTTGTTGGCGGCGTAGAGCGCACTGAGCTCGGGCATCGACGCGTTAAAGGCGAGCGAGTCAGTGAAGGGGAGGACCTGGGAGGAAGACAGCGCGATGTTGGACCGGGCACTCTGATAGGTCGGGTCAGTGAAGGGAACGACGGTGTTGAGGCCGTCGTTCCCCCCATAGAGCGTCACGATGACCAGGATGGGCGTGTTGGTCGGCAGTGGCGTGGCACTCGCGGCCCCGGCCAAGGACTCGAGCGAGAGCTGTGCCGACACGGTCGCGAAGAGACCCGCTCCGGTCCACTGCAGGAATCGCCGACGATCGAACTCGCAGTTGATCATGCGCTGACCGCGTACTCGGGCGCCAACAGGGCGAGCGTGGCGAATTCGGCGGGGGTCTTGGTTGCTGCGGCGAGCGTGCTGGCGGTGCGCCTCGACCACTCGGGGACACCGAGCCAATCGGCGCTCGCCTCGACCATCTTCGAGGTCGGCACGTTCAGCGGCGAGAGATCCGCAGCCGTCACGATCAGCTGGGATACTTCGAATCGGTACTGGAACGCGGCGCCACTCAACCACGCCTGCCCGTAGGGCCAACCGCCGACGTTGGGCGGATTGAAGGGAACCTGGCCCATCTGCGACAGGCCCCAAAGCAGATCGCCCGTGTTCAACGACGAAGGTCGCACCTTCAGCGCGCGGCACGCCCCGACGAACCACTCGACTGGCGATTTGACGAGGGAGTTGGCGGGATCGCTCCACGCGGACGAGTGCACCAACGTGCTGACGAGTTGGTCGATGTCGCGACCTTTAAAACTCTCCTCGAGGGACGACGGCGGTGTGGTCGTACCCGAGACGAAGCGGAACCAGATCCGGTCCGCGATGTACTTGGCGTTCTGGGCCTTTGACGTAATGAGCCAGGCCAGACTCTCGGCGTTCAGTTTCCCGCGCGTGCCCAACACGGTGAGGGGTTTGTCGTAGTGCTGCTGTTCGTCGAAGGTGACGTTGCCATTGGACTGGACCGTCGAGTAACCCGTCAAGGCGCACGCCGCCGCGGTGACGTCGTCCTGGGTGAACTTGTTCACGCCCAGGGTCATGAGCTCCATGAACTCCCTCGCCAGGTTCTCGTTGGGTGAGGAGATATAGTTCTCCTCATTGTCGAGCCAGTAGTTCAGCGCGCCATCAACCACCATCACCCGCGCCATGTCGCGAAAGTTAGCGAGCGCGTAGTGACGCAGCGTGTTGTTCTGTCGCTGCATCGGCAGTGGGTAACCGACCTTCGAGATCGACGTCGCCCAGTGTCCGTGCCAGAACCACGTCATGCGTTCGGCCAGTGGGTAGTGCGAGACGACCATTCGATCGAGCCACCAGACGACCAACTCCTGGTTGCCGGTATTCATCGCTTGGTAGAAGGCGGTCGCCGCCGGGGTGTTGCCCGGCGGGTACGGTCCGAGGTCCGGGAGGTTCGGCGCCACCACCGAATCAAGACCCGGGTCAGGCAGGCCGTGTTCGAGGACCGTTCTCTGGGTGGCCGCCAGACCAGCCTTCAACAGGGCCGCGTACTGACCGGGCGTCGGACCGAAATTGAATCGGTGCAGCAACCGCGCCGTCGCCAGACGCTCGGTGTACGTCGGCGTTGGCGTCATCTAGGCAATGTACCGTCGCAATCTTAGAAAACCCTTGCAATTCAACCTGAACACGATGAATTGTCACGAACTTGTTACCGAGGAGATAACCCATCAGGGGCGACGTCGGCGCGTTGCTTCGTGTTGCGATTCACGGTACTCATCGCGCCCACTGCGACAACGAGGTCCGAGGAGTGCGCAGTGCCGTTTTCGGTAACTACGCGAGACAAGACCGTTCGAACCGAGCGGCGCGAACGAGCACCACGACGACGAACAGTTCGTGGCGAAGAACCCCATCGACACAGTCGGCGCGCCGCATCGAACTTCCAGTGCATCGCCGTCGTCGCCGCAGGAGATTCGCTCGCCCGACGCTATGAGCGAAAGTAGGTGTCCATTCGCCAATCACCCGTGACGTCGAATTCACACAAGGTTGCGGTCATCGAGGCCATGAGGTCGAGGACCCTCGCCGGCGGGGTACCGACGGGCACCTCGAGGAGCAGCCCTCGTTGATTGTGGTCTTGAAGAGTTCGGAACTGTTCGCCGTTGAGGAGCGAGCGAATGCGTTCCGCGCGAAGTCGGCCCTGCGAGTGCAGGACGCCCAAGGTTGAAGGTTGCGCTTCGCCACGTCGTGGTGACTGGGTGACGAGCGACGCGACCGGCGCGCCTCGATTGAGCCAGAGTCCCGAGACGTTTATTTTGAGATCGGGAACGTCATCCACGGTCACCGGCACCACGTTGCACCAGCCCTGGCCGCCGTCGATCAACTCCAATGCGGCAACGGCCATCGACCGGTCGGCGGAGAAACGGAGTTCACTCTTCGTACTCATTCATCCATTCTCGGTCACTTCAGCGAAGTCGACGTTGAACCTGGACTGCGCACCACTGTTCTAGCGGTGCGGAACACGGAAAGTGTTCCGATCGACCGCACCGAGGGGCACTCCGGCGCGGTCGATCGGGCGGGCGATGAGCCAACGGGGGAAGTGACTCATCGGGGTTGAACTACCAGTCGTGGTACTCAGTTTCAGTTACTTGTCCACCAACGATGGTCACCGTCTGACCCGAACCGGCGACGGTGTAGCGCCCCGCCTTGAGGCTCGGGTAGACCGCCGCGTACGCGACGCCACCGAGCAGTCGACGCTCGCGCACCGCGCTGTGCGTGTGCAGAAGACCCTCGTCCTCGGGGATCAGGTCGATCTCCACCCCGTTCATCGTGGGGGGAGTTCGTAGCAGTAACGCTCCGATCTCCCCCCCGATGTCGAGGACGACGCTGCCGTCCCAGCTGGGTGGAAGTTGGACTTCGTCCACCATGCTGCTCACTCGGGGCCGACGGCGTAACCGCTGTAAGGCGTGCCCAAGTACGGGAACGCATTGAGGAACGTCAAGCCCGCTCCGCTCAGACCATCGCTCACGTCGGCAATGGCCTTATCGGGCGTGAAAGTCGGATCAACGAGGGGAATCGTCGCACCGGCGATCGCGTGGAGCTCGATGGTGACCACGTCGTCCATCACGCGGCGTCCATTGGGGAAGCCCGCAATGTCGCCACCGACCACGCCCAAGGGATTGGGCGAGGTCGCCGGAGGGATTGCCAGGTTGAGTCGAAGCATGTCGGCCTGGGTCGTGCCCGTCAGCGTCGAGAACGACGATGAGACCACGCCCGCGGGAATTCCCGTGAGCAAGATCGCCTCGAGGTCCGCGCGTGGCTTGGAGTAGGCCGCCAGGTTGGGGAACGCGCCCGGGTACAGGACGTTCAACAGTGACGCCAGTTCCGGGTGTGCGACTCCGTTGGCGTACGCGCTGTCGTTCGCCGGTATCGATGCGTTCCAGCGGTCCTTCTGCGCCAGCGGCACGAGCACTTCGTTGAAGAGCGGGTTTCCGAGCCGCGAGACCTGGACGTAGGGACCGGTCTCGGTGCCCGAGCCCCCGGTACCCGTCAACACGCGCGCCTTGCGTCGGCTCGCCGTCGTCCAGATACCCACGCTCGACTGGGCGGCGGCCGTGTTGGTCGGCTTGGCGCCCCCGAGGGAGATGTCCGTGATCGGTACCTGGATGGCGATGCTGTGCACGTTGAGGTTCTGGGTCGTGTTGACCCCCGGTGCCGCCGACAGTGCCGGAAGGCCGAAGGTGGCGTGCAAGTTGGCGATGGGTCGAAGGTCACCCAGGTCAAAGATTGCGCCCAGGTCAACGTAGAACGCGTCGGCGCGCTGACCCGCGAACACCCGGCGACCGCCGGCGATGCCGTGCACCGCGGAGCTCGCGAGTCCCGCGTAGTTCGGCGTCGAGAGCGGTCCAATGTTGCACGGCGGGCAGGGCAGGTCGCGTGCGAGCACCTCGGCCTTACCACCGCGCGGCACTCGGGTGACCGAGTAGAGCTGACGACGGTTCCAGTACTTGCTGCCGAGTGACTCGATGGGCCCGACGTTGTAGAGGAACGTGCTCGGGATCGTCGTCTCGCTTCGGAAACTGAACTGGTACGTCAGGTCCGCCATACCGTCGCCATTGTTGTCCACGTGGATCTCGTAAAGCACGTCGTCGCCGAACTCGTAGAAGTTCGGACCGGCGGCGGGGCCCTCGAGGGGGATGTAGTTGGCGATGATGGTGACGGTGTCGCTGCGATCTGGGCTTACGAACGCATAGAGGTCGGTGCTGTCAGCGACGGGGTCCTTCGAAATTTCTGGAGCTTCACGGTGTGATGACATGGTCCAACCTCCTAACGGGTCGCGCGCACGAGTTGCGCGGCGAGCTTGCGGTCTCGAATGGTGATCTCCCGATGACCGATGAATAGAGCGATCTCGCCGGTGCGAGCGTTCTTCACGTGCGCGACGAGGTCTTCGTTGCCCCGCAGTTGCTCCTTGGGCGTCAATGCTTCGTCGTGCGTGGTCGCAGCACCCGCGATGGTGCTCGCGAGACCCAGTGGCACAACCGCCATGGTTCCCGCGACGGTCGCCACGGCGCCGGCCTGCTTAAAGAATTTCCGTCTACTGACCGATTCCATTGGTCCTCCTTGCGTCTTCCCTGACGAGGTGACAGGTGAAGTTCCTGCGGGTTCTTTCACCCAGCGCCGGGGATCTGAGCGCTGGGGTACTTCAACGGATGAGCTACCTGCCGCTACACCCGGGGCTCGCTGGGCGGGTCCAGTACTTATTCGGTGTCGTCGAAACGTTGGATGTGTATTTGCGAAAGTTTTTCAATGACAACGATCCGCCGGGCTACCACGAGGCCCCACGGGTGTTTCTGGCAGCGGCGGGCCGGGTGCCGCGAGGTCGCTGCGCTCTAAAGTTCTCTCAGGAACATCCGAGCACCCCTCCGGATCCGAATAGGTGCATATGCAGGATTTGAGTGAATCGAGCGATGCCCAGCTCGTCACGTCAATCGGCCGCTACAGCGAAGTTGCGCTCGCGGAGGTCTATCGACGTCACGGTGGTGCGGTGTTTGGACTAGCGCGTCGCGTGCTGAGTAACGCCGCCGAAGCGGAGGACGTCACCCAAGAGGTCTTTCTGCGTCTCTGGAACGAACCCGATCGATTCGATCCCCTTCGAGGTTCCCTTCGTTCCTTCCTCCTCGCCCAGTCCCACGCGCGCGCCGTCGACGTCATTCGCTCGCAGAACGCTCGACGCGCTCGCGAATCGAAGGACGCGTCGAAGACCGCCCGCGCTGAATACGACATGCAACACGAAGCGTGGGACCTGAGCCTCGCCCACCACGTCAACGAGGCGCTAGCGTCGTTGCCCGAGGACGAGCGTCGCGCCATCGAACTCGCGTATTTCGAAGGTCGCACCTACGTGCAGGTCGCCGAGATCCTCAACCAACCCGAAGGTACGGTGAAGAGTCGCATTCGAAACGGAATGCGACGGATGCGACGGATGTTGGTTGAATCCGGCGTAACGGAAGCGGAGCACTCATGACGCACGACCAAGCCAGCGAACTGATCGCCGCGCTGGCGCTCGACGCCGTTGAGGGCGACGAGCGAACGGCGCTGGAAGCCCATCTCGCCGAATGTCCGCGGTGCCAGAGCGAGTTTGACGCCATGCTCGAGGTGGCCGCCGCCCTCGGCAACTCGGTCGAACCGCTGCCCGAGCACCTCTGGGCGTCGATCTCAAATCGCATCTACGACGAGAACGCGCGCGAAGCGCCAGTGTTGACGCTCTTCGACACCGAAGGATCAACCTCGAACATCCGGCGACGACCTTCCCGGTCTACGTGGGTGAGGAAGTCCCTCGCCCTCCCCCTCGCCGTGGCGGCAGTCGTCGTCGCGGTACTCGCCTTCCAATTGGTCAGCGACAACGGACGGGTCTCGAACCTCCAACAAGCGCTGCGCGCGAGCGATTCGAGCGCGATCACCGCGGCACTCCACGCCCCGGGTCACAAGTTGGTCACGCTCAAGGGAGCGTCGGATCAGAAACTCGCCGAGTTCGTAATGCTCCCCGACGGTCGCGGCTACTTGGTGAGCGCCAAGATGCCCACACTGACCACAAGTGAGACCTATCAACTCTGGGGAGTGTTCGGGGGCAAGACGATCTCAATCGGTCTCATGGGTAGTGAGCCCGGTCACGTGACCTTCACCGCCGCCGGTCCCCCGACACCCACCGAGCTGGCCGTAACGGTTGAGCCCGCGGGCGGCGCGCCGACCCCGACCAGTCAGATCATCGCCGCCGGAACGGTCTAGGCACCACCCCTGCGGCGAGGCATCGCAGTACCACAGAGACCACCTCGGATCACTGGCCACGGTCGCCGAAACCTGGTAAACAGTCGGGGTCGGAGCCGTGCGGGGCTCCAGAAGAAGGACGCCGCGGGGCTTCGTTCACGTGTCGTCCCCTACGAGGGGAGTGATTTTGAGGAATCGAAGCGGACGTGCGTTGAGCACGACTCGAGCGGCGTTGGCCGGACTCGTGCTCGCGGGAACGCTCGTCGTATCCCTAGGCGTCGAAGTGTCGACGAGTGCGGCACTCGGAAACAGTCCCTTCTGTAAGACGCTCTTTGGTTACGAGACGACCTACGCAAAAGACGCCACGCCTCCTACATCCCTCTCGGGCTACGGAAAATGGGCGAAGACCATTCTCCCCTTCTACGAGAAGCTCGCGTCCGAAGCTCCGACCAAGGGTTCAAAGTCAGAACTCAACGCGCTCGTGCAGATCATCAAGTACGAAGCGAGCGACAAGTCCTTGTCGGGTCTTGGGGCGTACGTCGCGGCCAACCACGTCAAGTTCGAAAACAGCGTCAAGTACCTCGCGAGCGCCATCGAGGCCTGCGTCTAACTTCGCGCTTTCGCCGAGTGGAAAATGACGTGGCGGGGTTCGTTACCTCGCGACGTCAATTGACAGTTGAAGCGTCGTCCTAGCGATCACGGCCGGTCCAAGAGATATTCCTGCTTCGGTCGGCGACGACACAGTTTGTTCAAGATTTCACATGCGAAGTGGCGCCCATGCTCCCCCGACGCGGCTCGACGTCGGCCCTGTCACCCCACTTGATGAGGACTTTTGGTGCATGCTGTCGCACTGGTCCCTCTGGAGGGAGACGAACGATCGTCGACATGGCGACTTGACATGCCCAAATGGCGTGGCTACATTGTAAGCGGTTACAGGGCTGTAAGCGGTTACATCAGCCCTGTCGGGGGAGAAGTGGGGGGCCGGTGGTCGATTCACCACCAACGATTTATGACGTCGCGGCTCGCGCCGGCGTCTCCACGGCGACGGTGAGTCGCGCCCTCAACTCACTGGCGTCGGTTCGCCCCTCCACGCGCGCCAAGGTCATGGCCGCAATGGAAGAGCTCGAATTCGTACCGAACGTCGTCGCTCGCGGGCTCTCGAGTGGCAAGCACTGGATCTTGGGCCTCGTCTTTACACGCGCCGTCGTCGAAGGCAACCCACTCGCGCACGACAGTGACACGCTCGTCGTCGAAGAAGCGAGTCTCCTCTACACCGACATCGTGATCCGCGGCGCGGAGATGCGCGCGGCCGAGCTCGGCTACTCGCTCCTCCTCAGCAGCGCTGATGAGAATCACCCTTCCGGGATGACCTCGATGTTGAGTCTGACTGGCACCGTCGATGGACTCATCCTGCTGGATCGAGTGCTTCGTGAAGAGGACGTCGCGTACCTCGCCCGTCGCATCCCCGTTGTGTTGCTCGCGGGCCAGGGGGACTCCCCCTCGGCCGTGACCGTGCGCGTGGACAACCAGCACGCCATGAGGAGCCTCGCCGAGCACCTGGTCCGTGTCCACGGCGTCACGCGCGCCGGTTTCGTCACCGGGTCGAACGAAAGTCCCGACAGCGTGGCTCGCGGGGACGCGTTTCGTAGCGCCATCGAGGAGTTCGGCGGCACCATTGCCGACGTCGACTTCTTAGAAGCCGACTGGACCTCCGCCGGGGGCGAAGCCGTCATGGCGGCGCGTATGCAACGAAGCGACCCGCTCCCCGAGGCCTTCGCGTGCGCCAACGACCAGACCGCAGTCGGGGTCATCTACGCGCTCAACGCCGGCGGGCTCAAGGTGCCCGAGGACCTCGTGGTAACGGGATTCGACGACATCTCGCTGACGCGCTACTTCAATCCGCCGCTCACCACCATTCGCCAGTCCGGCAGCATTCTCGGACAGGTCGCCGTCGACGCGCTGGTCGCGATGCTCGACGACGCCGAGGACGTCAAGCGCACGATCGTCCTGCCAACCGAACTCGTCGTGCGCGGGAGTTGCGGGTGCGTCGAGGACATCGAGCCCCGTCCCGCGATGGCGGAGGTCATTATCTTGAAGAGCGAGGTCGGCTAAGTATGCGGATGATCGCTCGACGCCTCGGTCTCTACGCCCTGACGGCCTGGGTCGCCATTACCGTCAACTTCGTCCTCCCCCGTCTGATGCCGGGCAACCCGATTCAGACGTTGATCGGCAAGTTGCAAGGGCAAGTCACGCCGAACGAGATCAACGCCATCAAACTCTCCTTCGGGGACGTCAAGGGCGGCTTCATCTCGGACTACGTCACCTACATCGGCCAGCTCTTCCACGGCAATCTCGGCGTCTCGATCACCCTGGGCGCTCCCGTCAGTTCGATTCTTCGAGAGACAGTGCCCTGGACGGTGGGCCTGATCGGCATCTCGACGATCATCAGTTTTTGCGTCGGCACCTTCGCCGGTGCGATGTTGGGCTGGATGCGTGGCTCCCGGCTCGACACGCTCATTCCGACCGCCACGTTCTTCCAAGCGATCCCCTACTTCTTTCTGGGCACGGTCATGTTGCTCATCTTTGGCAGTCACCTCGGTTGGTTTCCCGTCCTCGGCGCCTACAGCTCGAACGTGACGCCGGGATGGAACTGGGCCTTCGTCGGCAGTGTCGTGCGATACGGCGAACTACCTGTGATCTCCATCGTCTTGAGTTCGATCGCGGGATGGATGCTCGGCATGCGCAACATGATGATCACGATGATCGGCGAGGACTTCGTCTTGATGGCCGTCGCAAAGGGTCTCCCCCGCCGCAAGGTCATCATGCACGCCGCACGCAACGCGGTGCTGCCGAGCATCGCGAATCTCTCGCTCGCCATCGGCCTCGTGGTGTCGGGGGCCTTGCTGGTCGAACTGGTTTTTAACTACCCCGGTGTCGGCGACCTCTTGCTCCAAGCCGTGCTCAATGAGGACTACCCACTCATCCAAGGGATCTTCTTGGTGATCACGCTCACGGTGCTTTGCGCGAATCTCATCGCCGACGTCGTCTATCTGGCGCTCGATCCGCGCACCAGAACCGAGGCGGCGGTATGAGGACGCTGCGACTCCCACGCTCGCCCAAGGTCCTCTTGGGTCTGGGCATCTTGACGTTCTTCATCATCATGACCGTGATCGGTCCCTGGCTCGCGCCCTATAACCCGAGCGCCACGAACTTCTTACCCAACACGGGACCCTCCGCCCACCACTGGCTCGGCACCACCAGTCTCGGACAGGACATCTTCTCCCAACTGCTCGTCGGGGCGCGGGCCACGATGGTCGTGGCACTGCTGGCCGGGCTCGTGGCCACGGCGCTCTCGATGATCATCGGCGTCGCGGCCGGCTACTTGGGTGGCTACACCGACGACGGTCTCTCGTTGTTGTCGAACGTCTTTTTAGCAATCCCCGGTCTACCGCTACTCATCGTCATCGATAGTTACCTGCCGGTGAACAGTCGATCGAACGCCTTCGTGATTGGACTCGTTATCAGTCTCACCGGTTGGGCGTGGGGAGCGCGCGTACTGCGAGCCCAGACCATGTCGTTGCGCAATCGCGATTTCGTCGAGGCGGCGCGTATCATCGGCGAGAAGCGCTGGCGCATCATGCTCTCGGAGATCGCGCCGAACTTGCTGCCGGTTCTCGCCTCGTCCTTACTCTTCACGGTGCTCTACGCCATCGGCGCCTACGTCACCCTCGCCTACATCGGTCTCACCAGCACCTCAGTGTGGAACTGGGGCACAATCCTCTACTGGGCCCAGTCGAACAATGCGCCCTTATCGAACGAGTGGTACTGGTTCGTTCCACCGGGGATCTGTATTGCCTTGGTCGGCACCGGGCTCGCGCTGGTCAATTTCGGTATCGATGAGTTCATCAACCCCCGACTTCGCGCCGCCGGACTTACCTCGAAACAGCGACGCACCCTCGGGCTGCCCCGCCGAATCCGCCTCGGCCTGACCCCGGTACTGCGCTCGGCGCGGACCCCGGCGGTCAAGACGACCAACGCCCCGGCGGCGAGCCAGTGATGACCGACCCGCTTCCCGTGCGCGAGGGGCCCGAGCCCGACGACGTCGCCATCGACGCCAGCGTCGCTCATGCCAACCCGGAGTTCGTCCTCGAGGTGAAGGACTTCTGCGTCGACTACGGCGTGGGTGCGCAGATGGTCCGCGCCGTCAATGAGGTGTCCTTCGACCTTCGCCGCTCCAGCGTGCTGGGCGTCGCGGGCGAGAGCGGCTCGGGCAAGTCGACGCTCGTGTACGCGATGACCCGCTTGCTGCGCGCGCCCGGCGTCATCAGTGGCGGCAGCGCGACACTCAACATCACCGGTGACGACGGGACTGACGTCACCCCGGTCGACCTGGTGCGCGCGAACGAAAAGCAGTTGCGCAAGGTTCGCTGGTCACACGTCTCGATCGTGATCCAGAGTGCGCTCAGCGCCCTCAACCCGGTGTTGCGCATCGGTCGTGAGTTCGACGAAGTCTTAAAGACGCACCGACCGGAGATGAAAAAGGTCGAGCGGCGCGAACGGGCGGTCGCGCTGTTGGGCATGGTCGGGCTCGACGCCGATCGGCTCGATCGCTACCCCCACGAACTCTCCGGCGGGCAGCGCCAGCGCATCATGATCGCCCTCGCCCTCGCGCTCGATCCAGAACTGGTGATCATGGACGAGCCCACCACCGCGCTCGACGTCGTGACCCAGCGCGAGATCATCAACCAGCTCTACGAACTGCGTACGCGATTCGGCTTCGCGATGATCTTCATCACCCACGACCTCTCGCTATTAGTCGAGTTGGCCGACGAGATCGCCGTGATGTACGCCGGGCAGATCGTCGAGCGCGCCCGCGCGACCGAACTCTACGACGCACCGCGACACCCCTACACGCTGGGCCTGTTGAACTCGTTCCCGCCCCTCCACGGGGCGCGACGGGAGTTGACGGGCATCCCCGGCTCACCCCCCGACCTCTCGGACCTGCCGGCGGGCTGTAACTTCGCGTCGCGCTGCCCGTTCGTGATGGACCGCTGTCGACGAGAAGAACCGCCGCTCATGGCGCTCGGTACCTCTGAGCGTCGCGTCGCGTGCTGGCTGCACGCGAGCGACGCCGAGTCCCCCGTGCCGGTCGAGCTGTCGCGTCTGCCGCGCACGAACAACGACGCCGCGCCCAGCGAGGGGGTGGCGTCGTGAGCGACGAACTCAACGCACCGGTGCAGTTAAGCGCCCGGCATCTAACGCGCCACTACGTCACCCGCACGCCCGGTCGTCTACGCAACGCCGCGCGCCTGGTACGTGCGGTTGACGACGTGAGTCTCGACTTGGTGAAGGGTCACGTCACCGCGGTCGTCGGTGAAAGCGGGTCGGGAAAGTCCGTGCTCGCGCGCATGCTCGCGCGCATCGTGAAGCCCACCTCGGGAGAGTTGATTCTCGAAGGTACGCACATCCCCGCCCGAGCCAAGCGCACGCTGGAGTACGCCTCGAAAGTGCAGTTGGTCCTCCAGGACCCCTACGCCTCGACCAATCCGGTGCACCGCGTTCGCCACAGTCTCGAGCGCCCGCTCGCCATCCACGGCGCCGCCCGAGCTGACCTCGACGCGCTCGCCAAAGCGGCGCTGACGCGAGTCTCGCTGGAGCCGCCCGAACGCTTCCTCGAGCGCTACCCGCACGAACTCTCCGGCGGTCAGCTCCAGCGCGTGTCGATTGCTCGCGCGCTCTGCGTCGAGCCGAACGTCCTACTCGCCGATGAGCCGATCTCCATGCTCGACGTGTCGGTGCGACTGGGCATCTTGAACCTGTTGCGAGGACTGTGCGACAACGAACACCTCGCGGTGCTCTACATCACCCACGACATCGCCTCGGCGCGATACCTCGCCGACGAGATCGTCGTCATGTACGCCGGCCAGATCGTTGAGCGCTCCCGCGGCACCGCATTAGTGGACGCCCCGACGCACCCCTACACGCAGTTACTCATCGCCTCCGTGCCCGATCCGACCGACCCGACGAGCGCGGCGCTGCGCAGTGAGTCGCACCCGACCTTTGACGTCGCCCAAGTGGGCTGTCGCTTCGCGCCGAGGTGTCCCTCCGCGATGGACGTCTGTCGCACGAGCGACCCGCCCGATTTCCAGGTCGGTGACGGCCACGTCTCGCACTGCTGGTTGCACGCGGACAAGCCCGAAGCCGTAGTCGAGATGGCGCTTCCCGAGCGCCGACGAGAGGGGGAACCAACGAAGCGATGACGTCAGGTGATTGAGGCGCGACTGGCCATCAGGTCGTTCTCGCGCCCGAAGTAACGCGAAGGTCCAACCGGCCTCGCGTCGATCAAAAAGGACCCACACGGTTCAAAGAGACGTCGGCGAAAGCCGGCTGGACAACAACAATATAAAGGAAGAGCATGTATAGAAAACTAGGAGTGGCTCTGACCGCCTTGTCGTGTATGACCATCGGCATGGTGGCGTCAATCGGCGCCGCGTCAGCATCCAGCAGTTCAGTGGTGACCCTAGAGGGCAACACCGGTGTCACGTTCACCAATAACTTCAATCCCTTCGATTCGAGCTCCTTCGCCGATCAGTTGAGCGTTCGCTCCCTGGTCAACGAGCCGCTCTTCGAATTCGACGTGTTGAAGGCCAACGTTTCCTACCCCTGGTTGGCGACGAAGTACTCCTTCGCCAACGGCGGTAAGACCCTGACCTTCGACCTTCGCAAGGGAGTGACGTGGAGTAACGGCAAGCCCTTCACCTCGGCCGACGTGGCCTACACGTTCGACCTGTTGAACAAGGTGCCCGCCGCCAACGACTACGGTGCGCCGACCATGGCGTCACCGGCCACGACACCGAACAAGTACACGGTGGTCTTGCACTACTCGGCACCCCAGTACCTCAACATCGTCACCATCGCCGGCGACGTGTTGATCGTGCCCAAGAGCGAGTGGTCCAAGGTCTCGAATCCCGCGACCGCGGTCATCACAAATCCCGTTGGCACCGGACCCTACGAGTTGAGTAGCTACTCGTCCCAGATCGTCAAGTACAAGGTGAACCCGCACTACTGGGGTGGCAAGCCCGCCGCCAGTGGCATCGACGTACCCTCGTACAGCTCGAACACCGCGGCCGCCACGGCGCTCGCGGACGGGCAGTTGACCTGGGCGGGCAACGACATCGCCAACGTGAACTCGATCTTCGTCAGCAAGGACCCCAAGACGAATCACATCGACTTCGCTCCGGGCTCGACGGTGACCTTGGAGTTCAACGTGACCGGTACCGGGCCCCTCAGTGACCCCGTCGTACGTCAAGCCATCAGTGCGGGCATCGACCGTACGGCGCTGTCGGTAGAGGGTGAGTCGGGCTACGAAGCCCCGGCGACCTCCTCGGGTGGATTGATCCTGCCGAACCAGGCCTCCTACATGGTCCCGGCATTGGCGAACGACCTCTCGGCAACGTCCGACCCCACCAAGGTGGCGTCGTTGTTGACCGGTGACGGGTACACGAAGGACGCGGCGGGTTTCTACTCCAAGAACGGTCAGCAGATCACGTTCTCGGTCGAAGACCCGACGGCCTACTCGGACTACTACGCCGACGACCAGTTGATCTCGAACGAGCTCCAGGCGGAAGGAATTGACTGCACGGTGGACGGTGTCCAGGCGTCGCAGTGGTACACCGACTCGGCCGACGGTAGCTTCCAGACGATCATCCACTGGGGCAACGGTGGCGCCAGCCCGTTCGTGCAGTACGACAACTGGCTCGACTACACGCTCTCGGCACCGGAAGGTACCTCGGCGAACAGTGACTACGGTCGCTACGACTCGCCCGCGGCCCAGACGGCGTTGACGACCCTCGAGAACACGAACCCCTCCGACACCGCCGCACTGAAGTCCGCGGTGGACGCGTTGGAGAACCTCGTGTCGACCCAGGTACCCGTGGCGCCGCTGCTCTACGGCGCGGACTGGGACGAGTACTCAACGGCCGGCTTCACCGGATTCGTGACGGCGCAGAACCCCTACATGGACCCGTCACCCGGTGACCCGCAGTTGCCGATCATCTTGATGCATCTCAAGAAGGCGTAACTAGCGATTTCCTCTACGCGCGGCCCCACTTCACTCCAACCCAGTGGGGCCGCGCGTAGAGGTCTCAGCATAATTTGTCCACCAACTATTTAGGAGATACATCGATCGTGAGCACCAACGGCTCAACTGAACAAAACCCCATTCGACCCTTTCCACCAGGGTTTCATTGGGGCACGGCCACCGCGTCCTATCAGATCGAGGGCGCGACCACGGCCGACGGACGTGGGCCGTCGATCTGGGACACCTTTTGCCGCGTCCCCGGCGCCGTGTGGAACGGCGACACGGGCGACGTGGCCTGTGACCACTACCACCGCATGGAAGAAGACCTCGACCTCCTGGCCGAACTCGGTGTCGCGACGTACCGCTTCTCGGTCGCGTGGCCCCGCGTGCAACCGACGGGTTCGGGCCCGGCCAACCAGGCGGGGCTCGACTTCTACCGACGCTTGGTGGACGGACTGCGCGATCGAAACATTGAACCGACCTTGACGCTCTACCACTGGGACCTGCCCCAGCCGCTGGAGGACCAGGGCGGCTGGTGCGTGCGCGAGACCGCCGAGCGATTCGTCGACTACGTCGACATCGTCGCCCGGGCCATCGGCGAAAACGTCGAGCGCTGGATCACGCTCAACGAGCCCTGGTGTTCATCCTGGGCGGGCTACGGCGCCGGCCGCCAGGCCCCCGGTGTCACCGACATCGGCAAGGCGGCGGCGGCGAATCACCACCTGCTCCTCGCCCACGGGATGGCCCTGCCGATCCTGCGCGCGGCGGTCCCGGACGCGAAAGTGGGCATCACGCTCAACCTCGGTGACTTCCAGCCGGGTTCCCAACACGAACTCGACGTGGCGGCCGCTCGGCGGGCCGACGGTAACTTGAACCGGCTCTTCCTCGAGCCGATCTTTCACGGTCGCTACCCCGAGGACATGCTCGAGCACTACGAGCCCTACCAGCCCGGATTCTCCGTCATCCGCGAGGGGGACGTGGAACTGATCAGTCAGCCGCTCGACTTCCTCGGGGTGAACTACTACTTCCCCTCGACGGTCGTCGACGCCTCGCGCGCCGCGGAGGCCCGGGTGGCGGGCTACTTCGTGCCCTCGGGTGAGCAGTTCCCGGACCTGCGCGTGCGCTCACTCGAGACCCCCGGTCGCGACAAGACCGCGATGGACTGGGAGATCGAAGCGTCCGGTCTCACCTCGCTGCTCGTTCGCATTCGCGACGAGTACACGACGCTGCCCATCTACATCACCGAGAACGGCGCGGCCTTTGACGACTACGTCGACCCCAACGGGCACGTCCTCGACCACAACCGCGTCGCCTACCTCCAAGAGCACATTTCGGCGGTCCACGACGCGATCGACGCGGGCGTCGACGTGCAGGGTTATTTCGTCTGGAGTCTGCTCGACAATTTCGAGTGGGCCTACGGCTACTCGCGACGTTTCGGGATCGTGTGGGTGGACTTTCCCACCGGCGCGCGGCTCAAGAAGGCGAGTTTCGAGTGGTACCGCGAGACGATTCGATCCAATTCGGTGGAGTACGCGACGTCGGTCGGCAGCGTGTAGTCCGCCACCCCGTCATCGACGTCGGTCCTCTCCCCTTGGCGCGGCCGTCGTTCGTGAGCTACTGCCGGCCACTCCTCGTGTGGCCGGCAGTGTGGCGTTAGTGCAGCGCCGGGCTCGCCGCGAGCTCTTCGGGAGTCAGGTCCGAGGGGACGCGAATCACGATGATCGAGATCAACAACGCGATGAACACGATGCCCGCCGAGACCAGGAACGCCGTCGTGTAGCCGTGGGTCGTGGCGATCTTCTGCGCCATGGACGTCGTTGAGTGCAACGAGGCGAGCTTGGACTTCGTGGCGTCAATGGCGATCGTCGCTAACACCGCCAAGCCCAGCGCACCACCGACTTGCTGCATGGTGTTGAGCAGCGCCGAGGCGAGTCCCGCCTCATCCGGGGTCACCCGTGAGACGGCGGTCAGCGTGAGTGGTACGAAGGCGAAGCCCATGCCGAGCGCGATGAGCACCAGCGGTCCAACGACCATCAAGTAGTGACTGGTCGGTGTCAGTCGACTGATCCAGAGCATGCCGAGGACCGCCGCGGCGGGACCCGCGATGAGCGGGATCCGAATCCCGACCCGACCGATGAAGCGCGAGGTCAAGATCGCCGCGACGATGATGCCGAGGGTCATCGGCAGGAACCCGACGCCGGTCTTGACGGCACTCCACCCTTGGACGTTCTGGAGGAACTGGGTCAAGAAGTAGAACATCGAGAACAACGCAATACCGATGCAGAGCATCATGCCGTAGGTGCCGGCGCGGTTGCGATTCTTAAAGATGCTGAGCGGCATGAGCGGCTCCCGGCTGCGACGCTCGATGAAGCCGAAGGCGATCAACAACACCACGGCCGCGGCCAAGAATCCGATGGTCGAGGTGCTCGTCCAGCTGTGACTCGAGGCGTTGGAAAGTCCGTAGACCAACGCCAACATCCCGCCGGTCACCGTCACCGCACCGGGCACGTCGAGGTGACCCGAGGTCGTTTCGGACTCGTTGAGCGCCCGCGGCGCCAGAAACAAGATCAGCGCGGCGATGGGCACGTTAATGAAGAAGATCCAGCGCCACGAGACGTAACTCGTCAAGATCCCTCCGAGCAGCAGTCCGAGGGCCCCGCCGCCGCCGGACATCGCGGCGTAGACACCCATGGCACGATTTCGCTCCGTGCCCTCGGGGAAGTTCGTCGCGATCAGCGACAGCGCGGTCGGCGCGGCAATCGCGCCACCGATACCCTGGAGGCCGCGGGTGATGATGAGCCACACGTCGTTCTGCGCGAGACCCCCGGCGAGCGAAGCCACCGCGAAGAGTCCGACGCCAACCATGAACATCTTTCGCTTGCCATAGAGGTCACCCGTGCGGCCACCGAAGAGCAACAGGCCACCGAAGGTGAGCGAATACGCGGTGATGAGCCACTCGAGATTGGTGAGCGAGAAGTGCAGCGCGTGGTGGATCGTGGGAATCGCCACGTTCACCACGGTGGCGTCGAGCACGATCATCAGCTGTGCGGCGGAGATGACCAGCAACGCGAGGCCGAGGTGTTTGCCCTCGGTGTTACTGCCCGTGAGTTCAGTTACTTCAGTGGTCATAGGGAGGGATCACTTTCTGGTCGTGCTGCGGTGGGGGGTTCGCCTCGGGGCGCCATCGGTTGTGACCTCGCCGTGACGAGCGGCAGAATCACTCCGTCGATGACGGACTCGAAGAACTTTTGATCGGGCGCGGTCCCCTCGACCAGGAGACGCTGCATCACGAGCGCGGGGATGATTGACACGATCGTGTCGAGATTGCGCACCGGCTCGATCTCACCACGGGCGACGGCACGCTCGAAGATTGAGGTGAACGTGGCGAGGTGGGGGGCGACGAGGCGCTCATTGAAGACTTCACGGAGTTCCTCGTCGTGCGGCAGGGCGCTGACCAGTCCAATCATGACCCGCGCGTCGAGTTGGCGATCGACGTTTTTCGTTCGCTGGGCCAGAGCATCCAGGTCGCCGCGCAGACTGCCCGTGTCGGGCGCGAAAAAGGCGGGCTTCTCACACATCAAGGCGTCAACGACGAGTTCGGCCTTGCCCGACCACCGCCGATAGATGGTGGCCTTACCAGCCCCCGCGCACGTCGCGATACCTTCCACGGTGAGACGGTCGTAACCGATCTCGGCCAGCAGCTTGAGCGCGGCGGCACGCAGCACGTCATCACGCGAGGTGTCAAGGTGACGACCGCCGGCGTGGCGCCCTTCGGCGATGAAGTCGATGCTTGCTTCGGGAGTATCGAGGGCCATACCGATACGATACCAGTTCGTTTCGGAACGGCACCGTTCCGTCTCGTAATCAGGCAAAACCCTTATCGTGCTGACTCGATCATTTGGTCGTCGGGAACACCGTGGCGTACGCCACGGTCGCGGCGGGGGCCTTCACGTCGACGCTCTCACCCCACTGGGTGAAGGTCGTCTTGCTCGTACCCTCGGCGGTCGTCACCGACTCTTTGATCGGCAGCGCCTTCTTCCCGGCCGAGATCGTGATGACCGTCGTCGAGGCGGGCGCGCTCGAGGTCGCGGTCTCTTTCCAACTCAACTGGTAGCCGCCGGTGGCGGCGTCGCGCTTGGTCAAGAGCGTCGTGCCCTTGGCCTTCGGCAAGAGGTTGGAGAACGTGCTGGAGGTGAGGTTCGAGTCGAAGGTCGTGTACGGGGTACTCCCCTTTTTCATCGCGATCGCCTCCGTGCCGACTTTCTTCTGCTCGTCGACCGTCAGGTCCATCAGCTTGATGAGGCCCTCTTTGCTCCCGCTCAAGTAGGCGTAGGTCGGGGTGACCGAGATGGTGAAACTCTCGTCGCCCGAGCGGTAACTCTCGCGACCGCTGGACTTGCCGATGTCCGCGATCACCGAGCTCGCGACCTTGCCCGAGAGCGTCGAGACGCTCACGTGCACGCTGTCCTCGCTCAGGAGCGCCGCGTTGGCCGCCTTTAATACCGACGCCACCGTCGCGTGCTTGGACGCCGCCCCCGCCAGGGAGGGCACCAGGCCCGCTGCGACGAGTGAGAGGGCGGGTAGGGCGAGCAGGGTCAAGGACATTCTTCGAGCGGAGATCATGGCCAAAGCCTAACGGTGGTCTCCCAACGCACTCACTCGCCCCTCGCTACGGGCTACAGGCACGCGGCCAGGTCGAAGAGGAACTGCTGGATCGTACGGATGTCCTCGAGGACCTCTGGTGGCGCGGACGCCAGGCGCTCGTCACTGAGAATCCCGTGCACCACCGCGGTCGAACGAAGGGCGACCTGGAGCGTGCTCAACCACGCCCAGGCTTCGGCGTCGTTCAGGTACTGCTCGGACACCGTCATGATCGCTAGTTCGGCGTTGGTGGCGATCTCGTTTTGTCGCGCGAGCCTCGAGAGTGGATCGTCGTCATCACTACTTGGATTTATGGGGGTCTGTAACGCCAGGTGCCACTCGTGTTCGTCGCTGCGCTCGGCCGCCACGACGTGGACGAAGATCTCGCGGATCACCGCGCGCCCGGCGTCGTTCAGGCGCACTTCAACCCGGCCGTCACGACGCCGAGCGAAGAGCCGACCGGACACTAGGTGTCTTGCTCGACGGTCGCTTGTAACCCGGCGACCTGGAGTTTCACGCAGTACGACTCGGCGCGCTCGCGCTGCCCCGACCACACGATGGCCCGACCCTCGTGGTGGACGGTGAGCATGAGGTGCGTGCACTTGTTGTTCGAATAGCCGAAGATCTTTCGAAAGACGACGACCACGACGGTCATCGGGGTCACCGGGTCGTTCCACACCACCACGTTCCAGGGACGCTCGGTGATGACCGTCACGTCACTTTGGACGTCGCTTTCGGTAGAGGCGAGCCGAAGTGGGGGGACCGACACCATCTCCTAAGTGTCGCAGACCGCTGGTTCAAAGAAAAGTGGCGCCCAATAGGGTGGACGCCTACGTCGAGGGAGGCTTGAGTCGTGCCCACGTGGTGTCCGGACCTTCTCACAGGAGTGCGCGCGCGGGCCAACACGTCGATCCGCGCCTCCGCCGGTCTCACGCGCGATCCGCCCCCGATGTGCAACGACCCCGAAGAGGCCTACGGCGACGTCTACGGCGTGGCGCGTCTCGTCCACGGGGAGTTGCCCTCGATGTTGGTCGGGGGACTCGGCTCACTCTTCTTTCAAATGCTTCACCCCCTCGCGATGGCCGGCGTCGCCGACCATTCGCGCTACCAGGACGACCCGCTCGGCCGACTGTTACAGACCGCGAACTTCATCAACGCCACGACCTACGGCACCAGGTCCCAGGCGAGGGCGGCGATTGAACGAGTCTTGAAGGTGCACGACTACGTGCACGGCGTCTCGGCCGACGGCGTCGCCTACGACGCGAACGACCCGCACCTCTTGTTATGGGTGCACTGCGCCGAGATCTCGATGTTCTTGAGCGGGTACCGCCGCTTCGGCAAGCGTCGCCTGAGTGACGACGAGGCCGACCAGTACGTGGCCGAGATGATGCCGCTCGCGCGCGATCTCGGGGTACTCGCTCCCCCCGCGACGGTCGCCGAGCTCGACGCGACGCTGCTGAGTTTTCGCCACGAACTGCACCTCATTCCCGAGGGCGCGGTGGCCCGTGACTTCATCGCCTACGGACTGATGAAGAGTCGACTGCAACGCGTGGTCTACCGACTCTTCGTCCTGAGCGCGTGGGCGCTGCTGCCACGTTGGGCGCAGGCGACCCTCGGGGTACGGACGAACGCCCTGGCGGACCGGCTCTTCATCAGGCCCGCGACCCACGTGGTCTGTGCGCTCTTTCGACTGGCGATACCACCGGTCGTTCAGTTCGCCAGACCGAGTCCGCCGTCAACCGCCACGACCTGACCGGTCACGTAGGAGGTCGTCGCCAGCGCGACGATGACGTCGGCCACGTCCTCGGCCGTGCCACTTCGCCCGAGCGGCGCGACGCTACGCACGAAGGACCGTGCGGCGTCCCAGTCCTGGGTCCAGGGCGTGTCGATGAGACCTGGCGCGACCGCGTTGACGCGCACTTCGGGACCGACGGCCTTCGCCAACAAGGTGGTCATGTGGTTGAGCGCCGCCTTCGAGGCGGCGTAGGGAATTGACGAGCCCGTCGGGCGAAGTCCCGCGAGGGACGAGACGTTCACGATCGCGCCGCGACTCTGGCGCAGGGCCGGCATCGCGGCGACGCTGAGTTGCCACGTGCCAAAGACGTTGACCTCGAAGATCTCGCGCCACACCTCGACGTTCGCCGCGTCGAGGTCGCGGTGCGCGATCACCTTGGTGGTGCCCGCGTTGTTCACGAGCACGTCGAGGCGGCCGTAGCGCTCGAGCACCTCGGCGACGAGGCGCTCACAGTCCGCCGCCTTCGCGACGTCCGCGCGCACGTAGTGCGACTCGGCGGTCACCTCGGCTAGGTGATCGCCGGCCTCGACGCTGTGCACCGAGTTAAAGACCACCCGCGCGCCGCCGTCGGCGAAACGACGGGCCGTCGCGAGCCCGATGCCACTGGTCGAGCCCGTCACGAGGACGACGGGCGAGTTGGTCATCGCCGCCGCAGCCGCCAGGAGCCAGCCCAGTGCTGTCCGGGCTCGAGGATCACCACGTCCTTGCCGCTGCGCAGGGCGTCGGGTGGACAGGTCATCGGCTCGATCGCCACCGACGTGCGTCGTCGGCCCTTCTCGAGACCGTCACCGGTGTACACCTGGAGGTAGGGAAAGTTCCGATCGACGCTGAGGTCGATCTCGCCACCCTCGGCGTCTTGGAGCGTGGCGACGGCCAGTCCCGAGTCGTCGCGCACCAAGTCGGTGTAGGTCACGTCGAGTTCGTGACCGCTAACGGACTTGCGCGCAGAGAAATCGAGCTGGTGACCGGCGAGGGGCAAGATCTCACCCGTGGGCAACTGTCGCTCGTCGACCGCCACGTAGGACTTGGCCGGTACCTCTAACAGCGATCCCTCAATGGTGGGTGTCGTCACCGCGAGGTAGGGGTGAAAACCTACGCCGAAGGGCAGGGGTACGCCGTCGCGGTTCGTGACGGTCGTCGTCACGGTCAGGCCCAACGAACCGAGGTGGTAGGCGACCGAGACCTCACTGAGGAACGGGTACGCCGGTGAGGGGTGCAGCAACAGCGACATCACGCAACGGTTCTGATTCACCGCCTCGATCCGAAACGGTCGCCAGCGCACGAGGCCGTGGATGGCGGTGGCGTGGGCGAGGTCGTCCACGCTCGGACGCGCGCTGCGCCCCGAGAACGTCCACTCGCCCTCCCCGATGCGGTTGGGCCACGGGAAGAGCAACTGACCACGGGCCCCCGTCGGGACCTCCTCGCCCGCGAACCCCTCGATGACGCTCAGACCGCCTTTGACGTAGGTACGCAGGGTGGCACCGACCTCGGTCACGACGGCCCGCTGGTCGCCGTGGGCGATGGCGATCTGTTCTCCCGAGGGCAACATCAGAGTCCTAGCGTCGTTTTCACTGGTACGTAACCTACGACAATTAGCCTGGTCCTATGCGATTACTCCTGACCAACGACGATGGCGTGCTCGCGCCAGGCATGGCGGTGCTCGCGCGCAGCGTGGCGCGATGGATCGAAGAGGCACCTCACGGCGAGGAGCGACGCGCGCTCATCGTCGCGCCCGATCGCAACTACTCGGGCATGTCCTCGGCGGTCGGGGACGTCTTTGAACGACCCACCGTGAAGTACCGCCGCCACGTCATCACCGGGGCTGAGTCGATCCCCACCTACGGCCTCGAGGCCCCGCCGGCGCTCTGCGCGATCCTCGGCGCGCTCGGGAGTTTCGACTTCCAACCGGACGTGATCGTCTCGGGCATCAACGCGGGCGCGAACGTCGGGCGCAGCGTCTTGCACTCGGGCACCATCGGAGCGGTACTGACCGGCGCGCAGTTGGGGCTCTCGGGACTCGCCGTTTCGGTCCAGTGGGGTGAAGACGTCCACTACGACACGGCCGCGGCGGTGGCCATTGAAGTACTCGACGAGCTCTTTCGCGCGCCGTCGCGCACCTTGCTCAACTTGAACGTGCCCAACGTGACGATGGGCGAGCTGCTCGGGGTCAAGCGAGGTCGCATCTCAATGGCCGGACTCATCAAGGCCGCTGGTCCGATGGCCGGTGGCGAGGCGTTAAGTGACGAGGGAGAGATGCCGCTACGCCTCGGGGCGGCCACCCCCCAACTCGGTGACGTGAGCGACGAGGACGCCGACGAGGACGGAGCACTGTTGGTCGCGGGCTACGCGTCCTTGACCCCGCTGCGCGGTCCGCACGAGGACGACGACCCCGCGCTGAGTGAGTTGATGCACAAGGCGATCGACGCCATCACCCGCCAGATCGAAAAGGCCCACTAGGACCCGCTCGCCGTCTCACCTTGAGGGTTCGTGGAGGTCCTTGTCCTGCATCTCCCACGCGTGGTCCATGGTGTGAAAGGCGGTGTGGCGGATCAAGAAACGAAGGGTCCACGTTCGAGCCGACTTGCCCTCCGCGTGGAGAGAGCGAATCGCGTCGCAGTAGTCGCGACGAAACGTCGCGAGCTCTCCCGGGTCCGTGAGCACGGTGCCCTCAGGCGTGCCTATCCCGAGCTTTCGAGCCCAGTCCCGCTCGGCCCCGAGGGTGTGGCGAACGATGTGGTCGCGGTCACGGCCGCCACCTCGTGGTCCCTTACGCATCTCCTCAGACACCTCACCCCGCACGCCGTCGAATACGCTCCAGCACGCCCGCATGAGGGTGAGTTCGCGCTCCAACTCTTCGCTCGATACGGGGCTCAGGTCGACGCTCGACGGCGCGAAGGAGATGCCCCAGAAGTCCGTGGAACCGACACCGTCGTATCGCTCGACGACCCGGACCGTCGTGCTCTTTCTATATTCCTTCTCCAGCCCCGCCGCCGCCGCGACCGCCAGATAACGCGGCAGATATGACGTCAGCGTCGCGACCGCGGCGTCGTCACTCTTCGCGCCGCGCTCCAGGCCGGGCCAGTCCGAGGCGACCGCGACCACCTTTTGGCCCTTCGGTCCGACTTCTAGCGCGACCCTCAGGTCGTTCGCCACCACGTACTCCTCCGTCACGAACGCACTCCTCGCCGGCACCGCGCGGCTTTGGTGCGCGACGTGGCTCGGAGGTCGTGCTCAGTCATCGACCGGTCGGCGGCGCTGCTCTTTGAGCCGCCCTCGCGCCTTCTTCTCGTCCACACGGCGGATTGTGGCGCCCTTGGTGGGTTTCGTCGCGCGCCGGGGCGTCTCGGGAGCCAGCGCCACCGCGAGCTTCTCGCCGAGTTGTTCCAGCGCGGCGAATCGGTTCTGGCGCTGGGAGCGGTGTCGGCCCGCGCTCGAACGCACGACGGGTCCCCACGTCGATTCGACGCGCGCCTTCTCCTGGAGCGAGAGTGCGTTCGAGAGCGACACGTGAAAACTCGCCACCACTCGGGTGAGCGATCGATTGGCGTGTTGACCGCCCGGTCCCCCCGAGGTCGTCACCCGCAGCGCGATCTCCTCGGCCGGAATGGTGAGTCGCGGTCGAATCGTGATCGATCCGTCGTCGTTGGTCCGGGGACCAACGCTCACGCCTAGTTCCCGCCGGGTAGTCGTACCATGGCGAGCTGCGTCGAGGAGGCGACCAACTGGCCCGAGTCGTCAAAGAGTTCACTGCGCTCGTCCACCAGTCCGTCGGCGATCACCACCGCACGCTGGAAACCGCGGAGCCACTCGCTGCTTGGTACGCGACGGACGTAGGAGGTCAGCTGCAAGGTCGGAACCCAACCGGAAGAGCCGAGCAGCAACGTCGCCGGGGGAAACGCGTCCGTCGCAAACAGCAGGCTCCACGGCGACCACGACGCTTCGCCGTCGTCGAGGCGAATCCATCCGCGCACTTCGCCCTGGCTCGAGAGCTGGCCGTCTATCCAGCCAGTGACGGCCGGGTCCAGGCGCAGCTCCAATACGTTGCGGATGCCGACCTCGTCGCCGCCCGTGAGAGTGCGCGAATGCTCGAGGTCGGGCATGACCGGGGCCGAGGCCCCGTGGTAGCGCACGCGCGAGTCCTCCTTGAGCGTGCCCAGGGTGACCAGTGATTCGGTCGCGACCAGCCCATTTTGCTCGAGGGTCACCGACAGGAACGAGACGCCGCGTCCGACTCGGCGCACCGCCACGCGCAGCTCCGCCGGTCCGGCGCTGGGCGAGTTCACGAAGTTCGTCGTGACCGCAGTGACGTGCTGGTGGGTTGAGCCTTCGGCGCTCGCCCCGGCGAGCGCGGCGCTGGCGATGACGCACTGGAGGTAACCGCCGTGGGGGTGACCCATGATCGTGTAGTGCGGTGAGAGCACCGCAGCGAAGCGGCCCGGACCAGCGGGTTCCACGGACGCCGCCGCGAGCAGCGCGCGTCCCTCGTCGGGTGGGGTCATGAGGTCAACACTAACGAAACGGTGACCTCGCCCAGTAGATTGACACTGCGAAAGAGGTTCTTATGCGGAGCGTTCCCCACTTCATCAACGGCAAACTGATCGAAGAGGCGGGTCACTCCAACGTCTTCAATCCCGCCACCGGCGAGGTGATCGCGCAGGTGCCCGAACCCTCGAAGGAGTTCATCGACGACGTCGTCGAGGTCGCTCGCGGCGCCGCGCTGGAGTGGGCCGACTCCTCGTTATCGAGTCGCACCAATATCCTCTTCACCCTTCGCCAGCTGCTCGTCGAACACACCGACGAACTCGCGGCGCTCATCTCACTCGAACACGGCAAGACCATCGCCGACGCCAAGGGCGAGATTGCGCGGGGCCTGGAGAACGTGGAGTACGCCTGCGGGCTGATCGAGCACTTGAAGGGCGAGTTCTCCCAACAAGTGGCCGAGGGCGTCGACGTGCACAGCGTTCGCGAACCGGTCGGCGTCGTCGCGGCGGTGACACCCTTTAACTTCCCGATCATGGTGCCACTGTGGATGAGCGCCAACGCGCTCGCCGCAGGCAACGTGGTCATCTTGAAGCCGTCCGAACGAGACCCGTCGGTGTCGATTCGATTGGGCGAACTCCTCCAAGAAGCC
>Ga0302320_10002820_pt1 | contig 40645 bp, 33 predicted proteins | sample Bog_T0_3_FD_202130 | JGI IMG/M metagenome (GOLD analysis project Ga0302320, IMG submission 202130) | Peat permafrost microbial communities from Stordalen Mire near Abisko, Sweden - Bog_T0_3 | ecosystem: Environmental > Terrestrial > Soil > Wetlands > Peat | place: Sweden: Abisko, Stordalen Mire... | reverse complement strand
TGCGTCCCGACTTGAACGGAGTTACGCTCTCGGTGGTCGATCCGGGGCGCGGCATTCCTGCCGACAAGCTGGAGACCGTTTTCGGACGCTTCCAGCAGGTTGACGCCTCAGACGCCCGCCAGAAGGGCGGCACCGGACTCGGCTTGGCCATCTGCCGCACGATTGTGCATCAGCACTCCGGGCGCATATGGGCAGAGCGCAATCCCGTTCGCGGATCCAGCTTCCGTGTCTTCCTCCCGTATAAGCCTGTACCCATCGGAACCGCAGATGCGGCTCCCGAGCTCGAAAGGGAAAATAGCCCCGGTGTGCCCGAAGCAATTACCGTGGGAGACCCCAGGCTGCGCGCGCAAGTGATGCAGATTGAGCTCGTCAAGGGCTGAGACGCTTCCTGATACTTACCGCCTCCTTCCAGCATCTCATAGGGTGACTGGAGGTGTAAGCCTTGACGGATGGGACCGAGTCCCGGAGAGTTGTCCCCGAGGCACGCCCGCGCGTGGTCGTCGTTGGTGGCGGATTCGCCGGTATCCACGCAGCGATGGGCTTGGCCAAATTGCCCGTGGACGTGACGCTGATCGACAGGCGCAATCACAACATCTTCCAGCCGCTGCTCTACCAGGTGGCGTTGGCCGTGCTTTCGCCGGCCAATATCGCTCAGCCGATCCGCACCATCCTCAGCCAGCAGAAAAACACTGAAGTTCTCATGGACGAAGTCACCGGCATCGATGCCGAGGCACAGGATGTGACGCTCGGCTCCGGTGCTCACGTCCGTTGGGACTACCTGGTCCTGGCTACCGGCGCAACTCATTCCTACTTTGCGCATCCGGAATGGGCTACGCTGGCTCCTGGGCTCAAGACCATTGAAGACGCCACCGAGATCCGCCGGCGGGTGCTGCTGGCCTTTGAGCTGGCCGAGCGGCAGATGGTGGAGCACGGCTGGCATCCGCCGCTGAACTTTGTGGTGATTGGCGGAGGGCCGACAGGGGTGGAGCTGGCCGGAGCCATCAGCGACATTGCTCAGCTCTATATGAAGCATGACTTCCGGCATATCGATCCGGGCAAGTCACGCGTGCTGCTGCTGGAAGGGTCTCCGCGAGTGCTGGCGGCGTATCCGCCGGATCTTTCCGCGAAGGCGGAGGCGACCCTCAAGCGGCTGGGTGTGGAGGTCGAGACGAACTGCCAGGTGACAAATCTGGGGCCGGGGTGGGTGGAGGCAGGAGGCAGGCGGATCGAGGCTGTGGTCACGCTCTGGGCCGCGGGCGTGCAGGCGTCTCCGCTAGGAAAGCTGCTCGGCGCGCCTCTCGACAAGCGGGGATGCGTGATGGTGAACGGCACGTTGAATCCTGTCGGGATGCCGAAAGTGTTTGTGCTCGGAGACGTGGCCCATTTTGAGCAGGACGGCCACCAGGTTCCGGGCGTAGCCCAGCCGGCCATGCAAATGGGTGACCACGTTGCGAAGATGATCGCCGCCGACCTGAAGGGCGCGCCACGCCCGGCCTTCCGCTACTTCGACAAGGGAGACATGGCCACCATCGGTCGCATGGACGCCGTGGCCGATGTGAAGTGGCCGTTCAAAGCGCATATGAGCGGATTTCCAGCGTGGGCGATTTGGCTCACGGTGCACATCTTCTTTCTGATCGGATTTCGCAACCGGATCGCGGTATTCGCAGCGTGGGTTTGGACATATTTCACGTTCACCCGCGGCGCACGATTGATCACCGGCGACCAGAGATTGGTTGGTTGGCAGGAGCAGCTCGATGCCGGACAAGGCGACGAGATTCCCCGTGGGACTTAAGTTCTTTGTTTGGGAGGGTCGAAACGGGTTTTTTCGACCTAATCCTTTTCTTTTGCTTGGGTTGCGGCAAAAGTGGGGGAGGGGTGGGTAATTTTTCCGTTTGGTATGGACCGGGCACATGCCTGACACTTTGAACCGGTGACATACCTGACACTGCACAAGCCCATTGTGCGCCACATGAGGATAATGATCTGCAAATGTGGCGAAAGATAATTTCCCCGCGAGACGCGGACGCTGGTTTGGCGATCACCTTCGATGATCGGTTCGAATCCGGGTGAGTCCGTTGCCGAAACGCGTCGGGTAAACTGGTAGAGCGATGCTCGACCTGGGATTTGTCCGCGACAACCTGGCACTTGTTGAAGAGAAACTGCGCGCGCGCGGGGCGGACCCGGCAGCGCTGCTGGGGGATTTTCGCGCGCTCGATTCGGCACGGCGGGAAGCGATCACTGCGTCTGAGCAGGCGAAAGCTCGGCGCAACGAGCTTTCGCAGCAGGTTGGGGCTCTCAAGAAGCAAGGACAGCACGAACAGGCCGCCGCGGTGATGGAGGAAACGCGGGCTCTCAAGGAAAAGCTGGATGAGCTGGACCAGGCGGCGGTGCAGTTGGACGAGGGGCTTCGATTCGCCATTGCCAGTATTCCCAATCTCACGCGCGATGAGGTTCCAGCCGGAAAATCCGAAGCCGACAATGTGGTTGTGAAGACTCATCTAGCCGATGCCGCCCATCGCACCTGGGACTTTACGCCGAAGCCGCATTGGGAACTGGGCGAAGCTCTCGGCATCCTCGATCTGGAGCGTGCGGCCAAGCTTTCCGGCGCGCGCTTTGCGGTATACATGGGCGCGGGAGCGCGGCTGGAGCGAGCGCTGATCAGCTTCATGCTCGACTTTCATACGGCGAACCATGGCTATACCGAAGTGTTGCCGCCGTTCATGGTCAACTCGAAGTCGCTGTTTGGAACAGGGCAGTTGCCCAAGTTCGCCGAGGACCTCTTCCGTTGCTCGGATGCGGACGCGGAGGCAGTGGCGCGCGGCGAATTCAAAGACAACGACCACTGGCTGATTCCCACCGCCGAAGTCCCGGTCACCAACCTCTACCGCGACGAGATCCTAGAAGGTGCGCGGCTGCCGATTCTGCTCACGGCCTATACGCCGTGCTTCCGCGCCGAAGCCGGCGCAGCGGGCAAGGACACGCGCGGCATCATTCGCCAGCACCAGTTTCAGAAAGTGGAGCTCGTGAAGTTCACGCGGCCTGAAGACTCCGACCGGGAGCACGAGCGTCTTACCCGCGACGCCGAAGAGATTCTCGAAGCGCTGGGATTACCCTACCGGCGTGTGCTGCTCTGTGCCGGCGACACCGGTTTCGCTTCCGCGAAAACATTCGATCTTGAGGTGTGGCTGCCAGGCCAGCACCTTTACCGCGAAATTTCGTCCTGCTCCAACTTTGAAGCGTTCCAGGCGCGGAGAGCCAACATCCGCTACCGGCCTGCCGTGCAAGGCGCGAAGGCCAAGCCGGAGTTTGTGCATACAATTAACGGAAGCGGCCTGGCCGTCGGCCGAACCTGGCTGGCCATCGTCGAAAACTATCAGCAAGCCGATGGCTCAGTGGTCATTCCTGAAGCGCTCAGGTCCTACATGGGAGGCCTGGAGCGCATTGTGCATGAACCGCGGGCCGTAAAGGAAGCCTGATGTCCTCTCCAAACCCAGTTTTGCCCAACTCCTACCGCAGTCCGCAGCCGGCGCCGCAAGCGCCCACCCCGCTGCAGCCCCGGCCGCTGCGCACCGTGAAACAGGTGTTGCTCAGCTATTTCTATTGGACCTACTCCCGCGGAAGTTTCCACTATGACGTGATGGTGACGGCGATTCTGCTGTTCATTTTCCTCACGCCGCATATCCCGGGATTCAGCTATGGGGACAAGCCGTCGCTTCCTGCCAGCCTCGTCCATCCTATCGAGGTTGTGAGCGACGGCGGGCATGGGGTCGTCATCACGGTGCGCGTCTCTGACGCCAACGTTCCGCTGGGAGCCACCGACGCGGTGGTAAAGAAGGCGCTGCGCAAGGCCATTGAGCCGGTGACCGGCGACGCGGTCTTTGTGGAGAAGTGGGAAACCGTTACCGATGCCGAAGGGCACTCGGCTTGGCGAGTGTGGGCCCACCGATAACTCGATTTCATTGCTTCTTAAAGCGCGTTCAAGCGTCGAATAACTAGAGGGAAGCTATGCGTTTGAGCTTTGGAAATATTTTCTATCCGGCACTCCTATTGGCCCTCCTTCCAGGATGCACCGCATTGGCCGCGACCCAGGACGATTTGAAGACCGTTCTCGGCCGGCTTGATGTCTCGGCTGCCAACTTCCATTCCGTGTCCGCGCAGGTGGAATTCGACAATATCGAGACCGACCCTGTCCCTGAAACCGACGTGCAGAAGGGCGTTGTTTACTACGACCGCAAGAACAACTCGGTGCAGATGGGCGTGCACATGAGCGAGCACGATGGGAAACCCTCAGGCAAGACCTACACCTATGTGAGCGGAGTTTTCAAGCTTTTCGAGCCGGGCGTGAACCAGGTGACTACGTTTGTGAAGGCCGGCAAGTGGGAAAGCTACATCGACCTGGGATTCGGCGCCAGCGGCAAGGACCTGCAAGCCAAGTGGGATATCGAATATCTTGGGTCCGAACAGATGGGCGGCGTGAGCACGGCCATGCTGGAACTGACGCCCAGAGATCCCGAGCTTCGCAAGAATCTTTCCAAAGTTACAATCTGGGTGGATGCCGATCACGCCGTCAGCCTGAAACAGGTCTTCAACTTCAATAGCAGCAAGTATATTTGCCAGTATTCCAGCTTCAACTTCAATATCAAGCTACCCGGTGATGCGTTCAAATTCAAGACTAACGCGCAGACGGTTTACCAGAACCAATAACTCCCAACATTGAGGCCTAACAGCCTATAGTGAAAGTCCAAATTGCCTGAAAAAATCCCTCAGGGGCTAAAGCCCGTCTTTTATTATCAACCGTTTGCGGCACGACTGAAGTCGTGCCCTTTCAAAACCTGACTTTCACCACGGGCTGCTAGGCGACGGCCGATGGCGCGGTACGCTCCTCGACTTCAAGCTTGCTCCCGACCTCGGCGGCGGCTTGCGCCAGCACGCGGTGGTGGATTGTGAACAAGGCCAGTTCCAGCCGGTCGCTTACGCCGGTCTTGTCGTAGATGGAGCGTAGGTAGTTCTTGATCACCTGCTCGGTTGTCTTGAGGCGGATGGCGATTTCACGGTTCTTACAGCCCTGCACGATCAACGCCACGATGCGCATTTCCTTGGGTGTCAGGCGGTCCCTCACGCGGGTTCCCACCATGTCTTCTTCCGGCTCCTGGGGTTGCAGCAGTTGCGGAGGCAGCCAGGTATCTCCGGCAGCCACGCGGCGCACGCACTCTACCAGCGACGTGCCGTTTACGCTGCGGAATACAACGCCACGAAAGCCCTGGTGCAGATAGTTGCCGGCAGTGTCGTTGTTTTCGGCGATTACGATGCCGCGGCTCGAGGTGGTCTCAAGCAGCATGCGCAACCGGGTCAAGTCGGGCCGCAGCGAGGCGGCAAACAGGACAATGGAACCGGGGAAGGTGGTAATCGCATGATGCATCCGGTCCAGATCGGTGCATTGCGCAATGATCCGCATGTCTTCGTCGGTGGCCAGCACCTTGGCTGTGCCTGCGCGAAAGATGGCCTGCGAATCGGCTAGGATAATCTTGTTCATAATGTTTGCCTCGTCTGCCTCACATTCCGGGGTCAATCATAGTGCTATGGGCCCAAACCTGCCCGCCGGAACCGGGCAACTTGAGATCAGGCAACCGTTTCTGCCTCTGGTGGCACTATCGGCAACAAAAGAACGAGTCTTGCGAGTGTCCGGATTTCGGACACTGAAATAATCTCTCGTGCCGAACGGTCTGCTCACAAGAAATTTGAGTGCCTTCGGTTGCTTCACCACATATCATCGGATACAGATTGCAAAAGGGTTAGATGCAGCCTGATGCATTGTTGGAACATGTCCAACGTAGGCGGACGTACGCGCCATGTCAATCACCATTTCGTTGCACGGACCTGCACCGTCACCCGAATGGGCGCACTGCTCTAAACTGAGATCATGGCCAGGCCGATCCTGCTTGCGGTGGATGATGACGTAAACGTGCTGGAGGCCGTGGTCCAGGACTTGCGCCGCCAGTACGGGTCCACGTACCGGGTGATGCGTGCGGCCAGCGGGCAGGCCGCACTGGACACGCTGGCGCAATTGAAGAGCCGTCAGGAACCAGTGGCGCTGATCTGCAGCGACCAGAGGATGCCGGGAATTACCGGCGTCGAATTCCTCGAGCGCTCTCGGGAATTGTACCCTGATTCGAAGCGTGTGCTGCTGACTGCTTATGCTGACACCGAAGCAGCCATTCATGCCATCAACTCGGCCCGCATCAACTACTACCTGAACAAGCCCTGGGACCCGCCGGAAGAGAAGCTTTACCCGGTCCTGAGCGACCTGCTGGAAGACTGGCACGCCGGTTACCAGCCGCCGTTCGAGGGCCTCCGCGTCATTGGCCACCGCTGGTCGCTCAAGGACCACCGGGTGCGCACGTTTCTCTCCAGCAATCACGTTCCCTATCGCTGGATTGACGTTGCCTCCGGAGAAGAGGCGGGCAAGCTGCTCAAGGAGCGGCAATTGGACCCCGGCCGGCTGCCCGTGGTTCTGTTCGCGGACGGGAGCGCGCTGGTCGATCCCGATGCAGATGAACTGGCCAAACGCGTGGGCCTCAGCATCCAGGCCACCCAGGATTTCTATGACATTGTGGTTGTGGGCGCGGGCCCGGCAGGTTTGGCGGCGGCCGTCTACGGAGCCAGCGAAGGGCTGCGCACCCTGGTCATTGAGCCGGAAGCACCAGGCGGGCAGGCTGGGTCAAGCTCCAAGATTGAAAACTATCTTGGCTTCCCTTCCGGGATTACCGGAGCCGATCTGGGACGCCGCGCGCACATCCAGGCATCGCGGTTTGGCGCGGAGTTCCTGGTGCAGCGGGCCACCGGGTTGCGCATTGACGGGCAATACCGGTTTGTGCAACTGGCGGATGGGCGCGAGGTCTCAAGCCACGTGGTGCTGCTTTCGCTTGGAGTGAACTATCGCAAACTGGGTATTCCCGGCGTGGACCAGTTGACCGGACGCGGCATTTACTACGGAGCGGCGTTGGTTGAGGCAGTGAATTGCAAGGGCGAAGAGGTATTCGTGGTGGGAGGCGCAAACTCCGCCGGACAGGCGGCACTGCACTTTGCCCGCTACGCCGCCAGGGTAACCATGCTGGTGCGTGGGGCGGGGTTGGCCGCCACGATGTCGAAATATTTGATCGATGAGATTGGCCGGACATCCAATATTGTGTTGGAGGCTCACACGCAAGTTATAGAGGCCTTTGGCGAGGAACGACTGGAGGCGTTGCAACTGAAGGGTCCTGAGGGAGAGAGGCGTGTGCCCGCCTCGTGGCTGTTCGTGTTTATCGGCGCGGCGCCGGGTACATCCTGGCTGCCGCCCTCCATTTTGCGCGACGAGCATGGATTTGTGCTGGCTGGCCCGGACTTGCAATTCGACGGCAAGCCGCCTGCGGCGTGGCGGGAGACGCGCCAGCCTTTCTTGCTGGAGTCGAGCGTACCGGGGGTGTTTGTCGCCGGCGATGTAAGGCACGGCTCGGTGAAGCGCGTGGCTTCGGCAGTGGGCGAGGGTTCGATAGCAGTTCAGTTTGCCCACCAGTACTTGGCGGGGTTCTAAAAGAAAGCGAAGATGGCGGAAAGCGGACAAAACATCGTGATCGAACGGGTTTCCCTGGATGAGGTTGCCGGGGAACTGCGCCAAACCCTTCCATTCGCGGAAACCAACTTCGACGATTTAATTGGGATTGGCCCGGTGGAGCGCGTATCCGTTCCGGCAGGCGCGATCGTCGAGGAAACCTGGGCGCCCAATCACGCATACGCCGTAGTTCTTGAAGGAGAGATGCGTGCGGACCGGCCAGAGCCCGATGGGTCGCGTTCCACCGTAAGCATTGCCCGCACGGGGCAGGGGTTTGGCGAAGCACCCATGCTCATCGGCAAGAAGCATTCGCCCATGATCATCGAGGCGGTGCGGGATACGCTTCTTGTGCGGTTCAGCGAGGCTGATTTCTGGAAGTTGATGGCGTGCTGTCCCAAGTTCCGCAAGGTGGTGCAAGAAGACATGGCGCAGCGGCTGCAGGCCTACCAGGTGGATGCGCTGCACCGCGAAAAGCTTGTCTCGCTGGGAACGCTGGCCGCGGGCCTGATGCACGAGCTGCACAATCCGGGATCGGCGGCCAAGCGCGCTTCGTCTCAACTGCGCATAAACCTTCTGCGCCTGCAGGAACTGAGCCTCCGCTCCAGCGACAAGCCCAAAACCCACGCGCAACTGGACTGCATGCGCGCCCTGCTCGAGCACACCATGAACGGCTGCCATGCGCCGGCCCTGAGCACCATTGAGCAGTCGGACGCCGAAGAAGCGATGTCGGAGTGGCTTGCCGCAGCCGGCGTTGACAACGCTTACTCCATTGCTCCGGCGCTGGTGGGAATCGGCTTCAAGCACGATGAACTGGCCTGCGCCAAGGAAGCCTTTACGGCCGCCAGCTTCTCTGACGCGCTGAACTGGCTGGAGGCGCTGGTTTCAAGTGTGAACCTGGTCTGCACCATCGAGGAGAGCATCACCCGCATCTCCGACCTGGTGATGGCGGTAAAGAAATTCGCATACGACGAAAAGGCGCCCTCCAAGGAACTCGACGTGCATGACAGCCTGCAGAGCACGCTGACCATTCTGGGACACAAGCTGCGCATCAAGGGAATCCAGGTGGAAAAGGATTTTGCCGCCACCCCTTCGACCATACGCACCCGCGGCTCTTCGCTCAGCCAGGTGTGGACCAACCTGATCGACAACGCGCTGGACGCATCGCCCGCAAATGACAAGATCAGGATCGGGACGTGGATTGAGCCGGGGATTCAGCCTGGAGACGGGTCGCCGGCCGGGCCGAAGCGGCTGGCCGTCGCGATCGAGGACCACGGGGCGGGGATTCCGCCCGAGGCCATGCCGCGCATCTTCGAGGCGTTCTTCACCACCAAGCCGCAGGGATCGGGGACGGGACTCGGCCTCGAGATCGTGCATCGCATTGTGACGCAGAAGTTTGGCGGGACAATCGATGTAGAGTCGGTGCCGGGGAACACGCGGTTCATCGTACGGCTGCCGCTCGAGAGTTCGGCGAATTGCGGGACTTGCGTCGTGCCCACTCGGTGAGGACGAAGCCGCGGTGATCAGCCCCGATCCAACGTCTCAAAATCGAGATCCTTCAAAAAGCCCAGGACAGGCGTTGGGGCAGCCATTTCTGTAATTCGTGATGCCTCCCGGGCATTAGCAAATTCAAATCTTCCTTTCCCACAATTGATTCGCAGTCAAGTTGATCCGCGCCCCGCCGATGGAGGACATTGAGGGGTTTGGATGAGCGATCGTGCTGAACTGCTTGAAGCGACGCTGGAGAGTCTTCCTGAAGGCGCTGCCCTTCTTGGCAACAACTGCGAGATCGTGTTCTGGAACCAGGCGGCGCAGGCGATTACCGGATATGCCGCGCAGGACCTGATTGGGCGCACCGCGCCGGAAACGCTTCAGCCCCTGTTGGGGTGCTGCGGCTTGCCCGGATTCTGTGCGGATGGCTCCAGCCAGCAAACTGGGCGCGGGTTCCTCGTGCATGCCCAACACAAACTCGGCCACGACGTCTCCGCCATGGCGCGACGGCTGACCCTGCGCGATGGACTGGGCGGGCGCATCGGGAGAGCAGTTCTGTTTCATCCCGCCGAATGCCTTGACGCGCTGCCGCACGGGGAGACCGGTGAAAACCAGGAAATGGAAGCCAGCCTGGAAGATTTGAAAGAACGGCTGGAACAGCTCTTCGAGGACTTTACCCACGGAGGCCCAGCCTTCGGAGTGCTTTGGATCAGCGTGGACCAGGCCCACGATCTGCGCAAAACACACGGCGCGGGTGCCTGCGAAGCCATGCTCAAGAAAGTTGAGCGCGCGCTGGCGCACGGGTTGAGGCCCATGGAGTATTTGGGACGGTGGGGCGAGGATGATTTTCTGGTCATCTCCCATGAGCGCACGGCGGCCATGCTGGCGCGTCACGCGCAAGTGCTGGCGGGACTGGCCAGAACGGCAGACTTCCGCTGGTGGGGCGACCGAGTCTCATTGACGGTAAGTATCGGCGCCACGCAGGTGGAGAACGCAGCCAGCCTTGCCGATTTGCTGGAGAAAGCCAGAACATCCATGTTTTCCAGCTATCACGCGGGCGGAAATCAAATTACCGCGGCACCGGGGGTTCAAACATGTTCGCCATCATAGGCATTGTCATCGTATTCGCAGCGGTCATTGGCGGTTTTCTCATGGAAAAGGGGCATATAGGCGTGCTGGTGCAGCCGGCGGAATTCCTCATCCTTGTCGGCGCGGCCGTGGGCACACTACTGGTGGCCAATCCGATGCACATCATCAAGGGCGTGGTGGCCGGACTGCTGGGCGTGCTGAAGGGGTCGAAATTCGACAAGAACCTCTACCTGAGCACGCTGAAAATGATGTACCAGTTTCTCAACAAGGTGCGCAAGGAAGGCTTGTTGAGCGTGGAGATGGACGTCGAGAAGCCGGAAGAAAGCTCAATCTTCAAAAGCTATCCGGAGTTTCTGGGCGACCACCACGCCAGGGACTTTGTGTGCGACACGCTGCGCACGGCTATCACCGGAGGCGTGGAGCCGTTCGACATGGACCAGATGATGGAGCTGGACATGGAGGTGCACCATCATGCGGAGATGCAGCCGGTAAGCGCGCTGAGCACGGTGGCCGACGCGCTGCCCGGCCTGGGAATTGTGGCCGCGGTGCTGGGCGTGGTGATTACCATGGGCTCGCTGGGCGGGCCACCGGAAGAGATTGGCGAGAAAGTGGCTGCCGCGCTGGTGGGGACGTTTCTTGGCATTCTGCTTTGCTACGGTGTGGCCGGGCCGCTGGCCGCGAACATGACCAAGACCGCGGACGAGCACAACGAATACCTGCATGTGCTGCGCGTGCTCATGCTCTCTTTTCTCAAAGGCTCCGCTCCCATGATCGCCATCGAGATGGGGCGGCGGGCGATTCCGGCGCACGTGCGGCCGAGCTTCGACGAGATGGAAAAGAACTGCAAGGGCGGAGCGGTTGAAGCGATGGCGGCATAAACGCTGCAAGAGCCGGTTGGGAGAAATGAATCGCAATGACAGCCAAGACAACGCAACCGATTATCGTGATCAAGAGAAAAGGCGGCCACGGCGGCCACCACGGAGGCGCGTGGAAGGTGGCTTACGCCGACTTCGTGACCGCGATGATGTCGCTGTTCATTGTGCTCTGGCTGATGGGCTCCGACTCCAAGGTCAAAGAGGCCGTGGCAGGCTACTTCAACGATCCCCAGGGAAGCGGCAAGTTAATGGGAACGATGATGAACGGCAAGGGCGTAGCTCCGCCACAGCTAAGCACAGATGCGCTGGAAAAGCTGAAGGAAAAAATCGAGGCGGAGATCAAGGCGCGCAAAGATCTCGAGAAGCTCTCGAAGCAGATAGAGATCACCATCACGCCGGAAGGGCTGCGCATCGAGTTGATCGAAGACAAGAAGGGAACGTTTTACGAACTGGGTAGTCCGAAGCTGAGCGAGAGCGGGCAAGTATTGCTTGCCCTGCTGGCGAGCGAGTTGAAAACCATGCCCAATACGATGCTGATTGAGGGCCACACCGACGCGACGCCCTACTCCAGTGACAACAGCTACAGCAACTGGGACTTGTCGGCAGATCGCGCCAACTCCGCGCGTCGCCTGATGCAGCAAAATGGAGTGCGTGAAAACCAGGTGACGCAGGTACGCGGCTATGCGGACCAGATGCTGCGGGTAAAAAGTAATCCCACCGATCCCTCCAATCGAAGAATCTCCATCCTGGTGAAGAACGAAACCGAAATCGCGCCCGAGTTCTCAGCGCGAAAAATCGTGGATGGAACCACGCCGCTGCCAGGCTCCGCGAAAGATCCGAAGTCGAAGGATCCGGAAGCAAAGCCGGCGGCAGGGGCAACGGAAGCTTCCAGCGCAAAGGGCCCTGGCGCAAATTCGTCAGCCGAAGGCAAGTCTTCCGGCGGCCCGGCATTACCTGCCGCCACGGCCCCGCAGTCCGCGCCGCCGCAATCCAAACCAGGGGACAAACCGCCAACCCTCGGGGCTACGCTGGCCAAGCCATCGCCAACAGCTCCGGCGACCAAGCCTGGCCTGCTTGACAGGCTTAAAGCGATGCTTCCCGGCGCCAAAAAGAAGTAGGGCGGTCGGAAGAAACACCGAGAGCAAAGTTAGGATTGCTCGGGAGGCGACAGAGAAAACTTTAGACGAGCTTGCGCGATCTGCGGCGGATAGAATAGCCCCACAATAATCCAAGAGCCGGGATGTTGATGCACCGTTCCGACAAAAAAATGCGTGTCTAGTTTTTCGATCATCTCTGTCTCGAACCGTTGCCGGAACTTCAGCTCCCACTGATCACCGTATTTATCCCGCCATTGTCGATACGCCTCTGCCATTTCCCAATCCGTGCAGCTAAGCGTGTGCCCTTTGCACTCAGGCTCATCGCACGAAAATCTGTATTGGAACTTGTATGGAATTTTCTCTAGTTGCTGCTTTGGCTGCTGTGCAAAGAGATGCCCTTGCGTGAGGATGGCCTGCTGAGCCGGCGTCCAATCCGGGGCATCCGGCGTGATAATTAGCCTTTCGATAGCCCTCGGCTTGAAGATCCCCAATGTAGGATGCTGATCCGCATCCCGTTTCCTAATCAAGCAGCACAGGCAATGCGCACGCAGGGGTCAATAATTTCACGTCTGAGCAGCCAGCCATTGTCTGCGCTCAACGGCGACGACAGTATCCTGATGCCACCTTGGGTTAGCTTGTAGCTTTCCGGTCTGTGGTCGCTCGCCTTCTCGACGGTAACTTCAACCCACTGGTACCGACGGAACTTCTCTTCATCTGCGAGATAGCGCCACGGGACCGGAAACAATCGTAGCCACTCTCCACTATCTGTGATAGCGGCGGTGCAGGAAACCTCTGCCCCTTTCTTCGCGGGCGTCGGGTAAGTTCGAACTACGATTAGTGCCTTCTTCGTCTCGCGCTGCGGCATAGGTTCATAGGTCGAATCCGCTCATGCCCATGCGTTCGAGGGCGAGAGACAGCCGATGCCTATGGCACTCCTGCGGGTCAATTTCAGTACACATGAGGGCGACTGGATGCTCAACACAATTCAGGAAAAAATGCAGGTTTCGACCCGTGCCAAAGAATTCAGCTATGACATGCTCATCGTACCAGTCCCAAATGACCTCGCGAGTTCCAGATTCGATAGCCTTTGCGCGAATGTCGCGAGGAACGCCTAGCTGCCGCAGATGAAAGTAGTTAATTCCACGTGTTGCTAGAAGCTTCGCCAAGTTGCTCTTGCTCAACTCCGGCCTGTACATACTGATGGCGTTCTGACGGATGTCTACCAGTGTCCGTACCTCATTAGCTAGGAGTGCCGCGATAATCTCGGGAGTGGGTCTGCCCGTATAGCCGAGGGTGAAGAAGTTGGCCTCACCGAGCGAACGCCTATCATTCCAAAGGAATTTGTTTTCCACTTGTTGCTTCACGGGAAGGGACGGAAGGGACAATCGGTGAGCCTGAGGCATACCTGGATTCTAGCCCAGACTCCACTTGATGATCCCGTGTACATCTTTATTCCTCCGCAGTTTAATATCGGTCTCCATGCGATGCACCCATTTGTTATTAGGGAACGCTTGCGGAAGCTTTGCGGCGGTCCGAATCTCAGTCCAAGTGAGAGGCCCCGCTTTCTTGATGGATTCTTTAATTTTGTCGCGGAATTCCTCATAGGTGAGCATCGGAGCAGCCTTGCGCGGAGTGTTCCAGTATGGGCTATGGCACCTCGGGCAGACCTTAGGTTCTTTGTCGCCGTTTGGCACCCACTCGTGACTACACCTCTCACACCTATAGCCCATTACTGTTATCGGAATTCTAGCCATACAAATACGGTATCAAAGATGAATATTCGGAAACATATTATTTAGCATTATATGATTTTATAGTAATACATGATCGGTGAAGCCGGTGCATTGCCGAGCCGCGCGGATGCCGCCGCTACCAGCGCCTTGGTGTACTCTTGTCTGCGAGGCAGAAAGCGTTTACTCCGGAGGCTGGTCCTTCCATGACAATCGTTGCCGGCGTTGACTTCGGCACACTCAGTGTTCGCGTCACCCTGGTTGACAGCCACAAGGGCCCAATTGGGACTGCGTCGGCCACCTACTCGCTGCACCGGCGCCGCGAAGATCCAAACTTTGCCACGCAATCGCATGCGGATCAGATGACCGCGCTGGCCGCCGCAGCCCGCGAAGCGCTGCGCTCGACAGGCGTAGACGGGGACGCGGTAGCGGCGATCGCGCTCGATACGACCGGCTCCAGCGTGATTCCCGTGGGAGAGGGACTCGAGCCTCTGGATGAGTACTACCTCTGGTGCGATCACCGCGCGTCCGCCGAGGCCGAGGAGATTACCGCGCGTGCGCATGCGCTCGGCTTCGAGGGCATCGAGTGGTGCGGCGGCGTTTATTCCTCCGAATGGGGATTTGCCAAGCTTCTGCACTGGCTCCGCCACAATCCCGAGAAGCGGCCATTGTTTGCCACCGCGCTGGAACATTGCGACATGGTCGCGGCGACGCTGAGCGGCATTACCACGGTCAGCGAGCTGAAGCGCAGCGTATGTGCGATGGGCCATAAGTGGATGTGGAACCCCAAGTGGGGAGGGCTGCCGCCGGAGGAGTTTCTGATAGCCGTGGATCCGCTGTTTGCGGGGGTGCGCGCGAAACTGGGCGGGGAGTTCCTGACCAGCGATCATCTTGCCGGGCATCTGTCCGCGAAGTGGGCGGAGGCGCTGGGACTGCGCGCGGGCATCCCCATTCCAGTCGGAGCTTTCGACGCGCACTGGGATGCTGTTGGTTCGAATATTCGCGAAGGCGATGCGGTCAACGTGGTCGGCACTTCGACGTGCATTATCGCCATGGCGCGCCAGGCGGAACTGGTGACGGGCGTGTGCGGCGTTGTGCCTGGAAGCGTGCACCCGGGATATACAGGCATCGAGGCTGGACTTTCGGCAACAGGGGACATTTTCGAAGCAGTTGCGCGAAGGGCGGGAACCACGGTCGCGGCGCTTTCTGAGGGGCTGGAGGCGTACAAGGCGGGGCAGACGGGGTTGCTGCGGCTGAGCTGGGACAACGGCGACCGCACTGTGCTCGTGAATCCGGAACTGGGCGGCGTAACGCTGGGATGGAACCTGGTGCATACAGCGCAGGATGAGTTGTTCGCGGCGATCGAAGGGACGGCATTTCACACGCGCATTATTCTTGAGCGCATGGCAGATCATGGAGTGCGCATCGATCGCGTAATCAATGCCGGAGGGATTCCGCAGAAGAGTGAAGTATTGAACCGGGTCTATGCAAATGTGCTGAACAAGCCGGTGCTGGTGCCGGCGGGGATTCCGACCAGCCTGGGTTCCGGGATTTTCGCGTTGCTTGCCGCCGGAGCTTACCGGACGATTGAAGAAGCGCAGGAGGCCGTTTGTCTGCCGCTGCGGACGGTTGAGCCAGATGCGAAAGCATCCGCTGTGTATGAACGGCTCTATCGGCATTATCGAGATGTGTATTTTGCGCTGGGCCGGCGGGATGCGGAGCCAGTGGCCCTTGGGCGTGTGCTGCCTGAGTTGAGACGAATTGCGGCTGAGGTGCGGAAGGCGGGTTGAGATTTGTTATCTCTCAGTCGACGGCGGCGGAAGACCTGGGAGGCCATCTCCAAAAACCTGTCAACCCTCCCGCTCTCGAAAAAACCCCACGAAAATGCCCAACTCCTTTATGTCCAACGGAAAAATCAATCAGTGAAAGTTGCATAGTATTACCACCAAAAAGCGCACAATTGTTTATGAAGACCTGAACTGAGCAGCCGGCCCCCAGCAAGTAAGAAAACTTTCGACCGCTGATCGACAGAAAACCGACGCATTCAACTGTGGATCACAAATTCAACTCGCTTCGAATCAATGAGTTGACCGCGAAAAACGAAATAAAAATCTCCGTCAATCTTGAGCAGCGATGCGCAGTGGCCGGAGTCAATCGATCTGGTCCCTGTTCCCTATTCCCTGTCTCACTGCTGCTGCTGCATCTGCTGCAAATCGAGGAAGGGGATGGACTCCTTGGGAGGCTGCTGGGCTTTCTCGACCAATACGCTCCAGTCGTCGGGGATGGGCAGCTTGCGGTCGAGCGCCGGCGGTTCCTCGCTGGCCTCCACATGCACGGCCACGTAGAGTTCGCTGTCGGTGTCGCCGCGGAAGACGCCGTGCGTGGGCGGCACATCGGCATAATCGCGGCCCACTGCGGTACGAATGTGGCGGCGGTGCGCGATCAGGTTGTTGGTGGGGTCGAAGCCCACCCAGCCCAGGTGTGGGATGAGCACATCGACCCACGCGTGCGTGGCGTCCGGCGTGGAGCGGTCGTGGTCCTCCCGGCTGCGGTAAAGATAGCCTGAAACATAGCGGGCGGGAATGCGCACATGGCGCAAAAGGGCGATCATGGTGTGCGCAAAATCCTGGCAGACGCCCTTGCCGCTCACAATGGCTTCGTCAATGGGAGAGTCGACGCGCGTGGAACTCGGCTCGTAGTCAAAGTAGTCGTAGAGGCGCTGATTGAGCTCCTGCACCAGCATCAGCGGATCGTCGCGGCGCGTCACGCCCATCTGCTGAGCGAGCAGCGTGAGTGCAGGCGTCTCGACGCAAAAATGGCTGGCCAGCAGCATCTCCCAGTAATCGCCGGCTTCGATCATTTCGTCGAGCGCACCCCAGGCGTCGGGCGAAAGGAAGGACGGAACTGTGGGCAAATCCTGCTGCTCCACCACTGACTCAGCGACAATCACCAGTTGGTTATGTTCGCCGGGAATATCGAAGTGTTGTATGTTGTTTCCCAGGTGATCGCGATAGCTGAAGACGCGGCAGCGCGGGCTTACAGAAAGCGAGAAAGTCAGGCAGTGCTGGTTGGAGTCCGAGCGCGGGTGCATGCGCGTCTCCATGATGCTCTCGCTTATAGGGTGCGAGTAGCGGAAACGCGTCAGATGCCGGATTGAATAGAAATTCATGCCCTTCCCCTTTTGTTGCTGAAGCACGTTTCAAAAGTCCGCTTTGTGTCAGGGCACGACTTGAGTCGTGCCGCTGATGCACCAAAATGAATTTGGGCTTTAGCCCCCGTGGGAACGCATGGCTCGCCCTCACACCTGTGCAGCAGTCCCTTATGTGGCCAGCGCGGATTGAATGGAATATTGCACGTAGTAGTTGTAAATGAGTTCGTGAATGCGCATGCATTGCTCGCGGATGGCGTGCAGGAAAACACCCAGGTCGCCGGACAGTACCTCAGTAATGTTGGTGTAGCCCAGTTGCGCGTGCAGCTTTCCGATCATCGCGGTCAACTCCTCCGGCGCGCGGCGGCCGCCGGTGCGCTGGATGGACTCGATGGCGTGGCGCATGCCGTCGACCGTGTAACGAATGGCGTGAGGAAAATCGCGATTGAGGAGGAGAAATTCGATAATGCGATCCGGGGAAACATCGGCAGTGTACACCTGGCAGTAGGCTTCAAATGAGGTGCAACAACGCAGCAGTCCGACCAGCTCGAGGTATTGGTGTCCGGAGTGTTCGCGCTCCTGTTCCTGCGACAATTCGGGCTGATACACCTCGAGCAGCGTCGCGGTCGAGTAGGCGCGTTCAAGATAGCGGCCCAGGCGGATGAATTGCCATCCCTGCCCGTGAATCATGGTGGTGTCGCTCACCCCCTTGAAGAGGTGAATGCCATCGACCACCGAGGCCAGCGCATCGTTGATGTTGGCGCGAAACTGGGCCTGCGCGTGCGGCGAGTGCATCTGGTGAAAGAGCCTGTTCAGACGCGCCCATTGTTCGCTGGAGATTTCTTCGCGCACCTGGCGCGCATTCTCGCGGGCGCCGTTTACGCAGAATGTGACCGAGGCTCCGCTGGCGTTATCGAACACCAGCTTGCGCGCCATGGTGTCCAGGTCGCCGCTCCACTCCATCCCCTTGGGCTTGCCCAGCGCTTGCATCATGCGCTCCCAGCGGGTTTCGGCGCTGGTGTCGCTGGTGTCGAGCATCAGGCTCATGGTCACGTCGAGCTGGCGCACCGTGTTCTCTGCCCGCTCCAGGTAGCGGCTCATCCAGTAGAGACTGTCGGCAACGCGCGATAGCATCGAAAGTACTCTCCCGAACTCGGTGTTTGGCTACTGTTCCAGAACCCATGTGTCTTTGCTGCCGCCGCCTTGCGAGGAGTTCACCACCAGCGATCCCTTCTCAAGCGCCACGCGGGTCAGTCCTCCGGGCACAATGTTTACCTTATCGCCGAAGAGAACGTAGGGACGCAAGTCCACGTGGCGCGGCTCGAGCAGGTTGCCGATGAGGCACGGAGCGCGCGAAAAATCGAGCGTGGGCTGGGCAATGTAGTTGCGCGGATTGGCTTCGATCTGGCGGGCGAACTCCTCGCGCTGATGGGCCGTCGATTGCGGGCCGATGAGCATGCCGTACCCGCCGCTTTCGCCGACCGCTTTGACCACCAGCTTGTCAAGATTGGCGAGCACGTGCTGCCGCTGCTTGTCTTCGCTCAGAATGAAGGTCTTCACGTTGGGCAGGATTGCGTCTTCGTTCAGGTAATAGCGGATGATGTCCGGCACGTAGGCGTAAACCGCCTTGTCATCGGCCAGGCCAGTGCCGAAGGCGTTGGTCACTGTCACGTTTCCGGCGCGGTATGCATTGAACAAGCCGGCGCAGCCTAGGGACGAATCGCTGCGGAAGATGAGCGGATCGCTGAAGTCGTCGTCCACGCGGCGATAAATCACATCCACGCGCTTGAGCCCGTCGGTGGTGCGCATGTAGACGATATTGTCGTGGGTGACGAGATCGCGGCCTTCGACCAGATCGACGCCCATCTGCCGGGCAAGATAAGTGTGCTCGAAGTACGCGGAGTTGAATACGCCCGGCGTGAGGACAACGATATTCGGCTCGGGTCGGCCCTCGGGCGCAAGCGAGCGCAGCGTGGCCAGCAGCAATTGCGGATAATGCTCGATGGGCCGCACGCCGTAGCTGTGAAAGAGTTGCGGAAACGTCCGCTTCATGACGCGGCGGTTGGTGAGCATGTAACTCACGCCGGAGGGCACGCGGAGATTGTCTTCCAGCACGACGAATTCGCCCGTGTTCAGGCGCAGCAAGTCGGAACCGACAACGGAGATGTACACATTGCGCGGTACCTGGAGGCCGCGCATCTGGCGCCGGTAGTGCTTGCAGCTATAGACCAGTTCGCGCGGCACCACGCGGTCGGAGAGGATTTTGGCGTCGGAGTAAACGTCGCGCAGGAATTCGTTCAGCGCGGTGATGCGCTGGGTGAGGCCGCGCTCAATGCGATCCCACTCCGCGGCCGTAACCAGGCGCGGCAGCAGGTCGTAGGGGAAGATGCGCTCCGTTCCCTCGTCGCGCCCGTAAACGGTGAAAGTGATGCCCTGGGTCAGGAAGGACAGATCCGCCGACTGCTTGCGCCGCTGCAACTCCTCCGGCGGCAGCGTGGCGAGTGTTTCCGCCAGCGCCCGGTAATGCTGGCGCACTTCGCCGCCGGGCTCGCGCATCTCGTCGAATGCCCCGTCGAGCGGATAGTCTCCGAACAGCGAATCCAACTCGACGGGCTGACTGGCGCTCATGGGACCGCGGCTTTCCTTGGCACAAATTCAGCGCCCGGCGGCGGCTTGAGTGCGGCTGCGCGGGGCAATCGCACTGCCGCCGTCTCGCACGAGTTCCCTGCCTCATTCCGCCCGAACCCTGTTCTATAGCTTTTAACACATGGGGTCTAAAGGCGCCATCAGGAAAGGGTGAAGGAGCAAAGAGTCGCGACGGGTCAGTTGGACCCGAAGCCATCCAGCCGCCGAAATCGCTTCTCCAATATAATTGTCGTAACGAGGGCCCGATGAACATCCCCGCAGAGATCCGCAGGCTCCGCAGTGACCTTCTTTTTCTGGAGCTACGCGAGATTTCGGCGCTTATCGACGCTCTTGAACTGCGAGTGGTGACTCCAGCTGAAACGGCCGACGATCCAGCCGCGGAGCGGCACTTTCAAGTCTTGCAGGCGATCTCACGATTGGCCGATCTCGATGGATTTTCGAAGCGGATTGCGCGCATTGAAGCTCGGGAACAAGCCACTTAGAATGTTTCGCCCGTTTTGCCCCTGTGATCAAACCGTCCCCGAGTTCCGCCCGTCGCTTCTTGTTCTCTCTCAAATCCCCGCTGCCGTGGAGTAACCTGATCACTCAGGAGATTTTTGCACCCAATGCTCAGACTGCACCGCTTCCCTTGCGCCCTGCTGGTTGTCCTGACTTTGACCCTCACCCTAGCTCGCGCCCAGCAAGCCGCGCCCGCGCCGCCTGCTGAAGACTACGTCCGCGCACACTACACTAAGTACGAATTCCGCATCCCCATGCGCGACGGCAAACGGCTGTTCACCTCTGTCTATGTGCCCAAAGATGCGGCCGGAGGGCCTTATCCGTTCCTGATGGATCGCACTCCCTACAGCGTCGCTCCTTACGGCGAAGACGAGTATCCGCCGCGTCTGGGACCTTCGGAGGAGTTTCAGAAAGGTGGGTACATCTTTGTCTACCAGGATGTGCGCGGCCGCTGGATGAGCGAAGGCACATTCATCGAGATGCGGCCGCATATCGATGACAAGAAATCGCCGCAGGACGTGGACGACGCCTCCGACACCTACGACACCGTTGACTTCCTTCTCAAGCATGTGCCGAACAACAACGGAAAAGTCGGCATCTGGGGCATCTCTTACCCAGGCTTCTATACGTCGGCGTCCATCATCGACTCGCACCCGGCGCTGGTTGCGGCAAGCCCCCAGGCGCCCATGACGGACCTGTTCATGGGCGACGACGGCTATCACGGCGGAGCGTTCATGCTGGCGGCGAACTTCGGCTTCTACGCGCCGTTCTTTCATCCGCAGGAGGGCCCGCAGACGCCCAAGCCGCTCGTTCCCTTCGAGTATGGGACGCCGGACCACTATAAGTTCTTTCTCGATGCGGGAAACATAAGCGACCTGGACAAGATGTATCTCAAGGGCTCCAACTGGCTGTTCAACGACCAGTTCAAGCACGACACATACGACGCATACTGGAAGGCGCGCGATCTCTCGCAACACATGAAGAATGTGAAGTGCGCAGTGCTGGTAGTAGGCGGATGGTATGACGCGGAAGACTTGTCAGGGCCCTATCGCACCTTCTATGCAATCAACAAATTAAACCCCGAGACGCCTACAACGCTCGTCGAAGGCCCGTGGGTACATGGCGGATGGGCGCGCGGCGATGGCAGCCATTTGGGCGATGCGCAGTTCAACGCCAAAACCTCGGAATACTTCCGCGCCAACATCCAGTTTCCTTTCTTCGAGCACTACCTCAAGGGCAAAGGCGCCGCCCAGCCCAAGGCGGTAGTGTTTGAGACCGGAACCAACGTGTGGCGCAGCTTTGACGCCTGGCCGCCCAAGGCCGCGGCTCCGAAGACTCTCTACTTTCATGCAGGCGGCAAGCTGAGCTTCGATCCGCCCGCGGAAGCCAAGGGCGTAGACGAGTACGTCAGCGATCCCGGCCATCCCGTGCCGTTTGTGGGCTACCCCACGGACACGGTACCGCAGCGCTACATGGTCGACGACCAACGCTTCGCCAGTTCTCGACCGGATGTGCTGGTATACGAGACCGATCCGCTCGAAGAAGATTTGACCATCGCCGGGCCAATTTCGCCCAAGCTCAAAATCGCCAGTTCGGGCACCGACTCCGATTACGATGTGAAGCTCATCGACGTCTATCCAGAGGACTATCCCGATCCGGACGACTCAATGAATGGAAACAAGCGCATCACCGACGCGCCGCCGCTGCACATGGGCGGTTACCAGCAACTGCTGCGCGGTGAACCCTTCCGCGCCAAATTCCGTAACAGTTGGGAGAAGCCTGAGCCGCTTTCGCCGGGCAAGGAAGCCGATGTAAACTTCGTCATGCCCGACCTGTTGCACACCTTCCGCCGCGGTCACCGGATTATGGTTCAGGTGCAAAGCTCCTGGTTCCCTCTCACCGATCGCAATCCGCAAACTTATACCGACATCCCCTTCGCCCGGCCGGAGGATTTTCAAAAGGCCACCGAACAGGTCTTCCGTCAGAAAGATGCAGCTTCGGGTGTCGAAGTGCAGGTGCTGCCGCAGCAATGAGAGCGGAGTCAGCGGGGCTAGAATTGCTAACGGAGCTATGGCATCCCTGCTGCATCGATCCGCGAACTTCACCAAAGACGCTAACTCCACTAACTCCGCTAACGACGCTCACTCATGAGGACTCCAATGCTCTCCTGTAAATTCCGCTCTGCACTGCTGCTTCCTGCCACGCTTCTTATGGCTGCCGCGCCTTTGCTTCATGCCGAAGAAGGCATGTGGACGTTCGATAACCCGCCGCTGAAGCTGCTCAAGGCGAAATACAACTTCGTGCCCACGCAGCAATGGCTTGACCATCTTCGCCTTTCCAGCGTGCGGCTCAACGACGGCGGATCGGGCTCCTTTGTCAGCCCCAACGGGCTGCTGCTGACCAACCACCACGTAGCGCGCGGGCAGTTGCAGAAGAATTCCACTGCGGAACACGACTACCTGGCGAATGGTTTTTATGCCACCACGCCGGACCAGGAGATGAAGTCCCCGGACCTTGAGGTGAACGTCCTGGTTGGCATGGAAGACGTAACGGCGAAGGTGCAGGGCGCGACGAAAGCTATCAAAGACGACGCAGCAGCTTTGAAGGCGCGCGACGCCGAGATCGCCGCAATCGAAAAGGAAAGCAAGGACAAAACCGGCCTCCGCTCCGACGTGGTGTCGTTCTACCAGGGCGGCGAATACTGGCTCTACACCTACAAGGCATACACGGATGTGCGGCTGGTGTTTGCGCCCGAGCAGCAGGCGGCGTTCTACGGCGGCGATCCGGATAACTTCACCTATCCGCGCTACGACCTGGACATGGCCTTGTTCCGCGTCTATGACAACGGAAAGCCGCTTCACACGGATAACTTCCTGAAGTGGAGCGCGAAAGGCGCGGCGCCCGGCGAGCTGATTTTTATCTCCGGCCATCCCGGGTCCACGGAGCGGGATGACACCGTCTCTGAGTTGCTGTTGCAACGCGATGTGATCGGCCCGGCGGTGACGGAGTACCTGGAGCGCCGCATCGCGGCCGCGCAGGCCTTTGCCGCACAGGGGCCGGAGCAGGCGCGCATGGTCGGCAGCACCATCTTCGGCCTGCAAAACTCCTTGAAGGTCTACATCGGCCGCAAAGATGCTCTTGCAGACCCAGCCATCCTTGCCAAGAAGCAGGCCGAGGAAGCGGACTTCCGCGCCAAGATTGCCGCCAATCCCGAGTGGCAAAAAAGCTATGGCGACGCCTGGGACACGATTGTCAAGGTGGAAGATCAAGTGAAGCCGGAAGTGAAAGGTCAGCTCTTTCGCCGCACCGATAGCCGCCTGTTCGGAATCGCGCTGAATATCGTCCAGTATGTCGCCGAAATCAAGAAGCCGGACGGCGAGCGCCTGCCACAGTTCCACGATGCCGGCCTGCAATCCCTGCAGTTCCAGATGCTGTCGCCGGCGCCCATCGAAATTCCAACAGAAAAGCTCTACATGACGACCGCGCTGAAACTGGGCGAGGAGAAATTGGGCAAGGACGACGCCTATATTCAGGCCGTTTTGCAGGGCGGCGATGTGGACCAGACCGTCAATTCCCTCGTTGATGGAACCAAGCTGGCAGACGTTTCATTCCGCAAATCCCTGATCGACGGCGGCGGAGCCGCGGTAGCCGCGTCCACCGATCCCATGATCGAAGCAGCGCGGCGCGTTGATCCCATTGTTCGCGAAAGCACCCGCCGCATCCGCGACACGTTCGGAAGCGTGCTCACCAAGGAAGGGGAAAAGCTGGGCAAGGCGCGGTTCCTGGTCTACGGAAAAGACGCCTATCCGGATGCCACCTTCACTCTCAGGCTGAGTTATGGGACGGTTACAGGCTACCCCTATAACGGGACAATTGCGCCGCCGTTCACCACTTTTTATGGACTCTACGACCGCGCTGCAAGCTTCAGCGACAAGCCGCCATTCGATCTGACGCCGAAGGAAGAGGCAGCGCAGAGCAAGCTTGACCTTTCCACTCCGCTCGATTTCGTTTCTACTGGAGATATCATCGGCGGCAACTCGGGCTCTCCGGTGGTCAACCGCGATGGCGAACTTGTGGGCCTGGTCTTCGACGGCAACATTGAGTCGATGGCGGGGGACTTTGTTTACGACGGGACCAGGAACCGAGCTGTCGCGGTACATTCGGCGGGGATGGTCGAGGGGCTGCGCAAGCTCTACAACGCCGGCACACTGGCGGATGAATTGCAGGGAAAGCAATAAGGCAAGCGCGGATCCGGGACCGCGATGTTCCAGGTCTTCCGCCGCGGCGGGCGAGACCTTGGACACCCGGCGCGAACTTCTTTTCGAACGGATTCGGAAGCTTTAGGATTGCGGCCTGTTCATCCTGCCCGCACGGACGAGCCCGTATTAGACGCGCTTGATCCGGGCACGGCGGGGGCCGGGCGGGCTGGTCGACTCGCGAATCACCAATTCCGGCAGAATCGGCACAGCATCCGGAAATGTGGCCTGGCCGCGAATACGCTGCAACAGAATCCGCGCCGCAACCACGCCCATTTGATTGAGCGGCTGACGGATGGTGGTCAGGCTGGGGTTATGGAAAGCCGCGCTCTGCGTGTCATCGAACCCCACGACCGAAATGTCCTTCGGGACATGGAGGCCGTGGTCCATGAGAGCTCGGATGGCGCCGATGGCAGAAACGTCGTTATAGCAGACCAGCGCGGTAAATTCCACGCCCCTGTTCAACAATTCGACCGTGGGACCAAAACCCATCTCCGGCGTGGAAACCTTCAACTTGATATCCACCATCAGTTCGGGAGGAACTTCAAGCTTCAACTCCCGAGCCATCGTCATCTGGCATTCCCAACGCTCGTCGGCGTCCGAACTATGGCTGCCCCCGCGCATGAACGCGATCCGGCGGTGGCCTAGCTGGATCAAATGGCGCAGCGCCAACTCCGCGGCCCGCCGCTGGTCCAGAATAACGTTGGTTACCCCTTCGAATTTTCGATGTCCCGCCACGGCCACCACCGGCAGCTTGAAACCGTGTTCCAGCAGGGTGTCAATGACAATGAATCCCTCGACGCTTCGGTCCAGCAGCAGCCGCGGGTATTCCTCAATCAGGTCGGGCTTGCGGCGATGGCTGGCGGTCAGATAGAAGTAGCCCTCCTCGAGGAGCAGTTCTTCCATGCCGGAAATCACCTGTGTGACATAGTGGTCGTTCAGATCCGGCACCAGCACCCCGATGGAAAAGGTCTGCCGCTTTCGCAGCGAGCGCGCATAAAAGCTTGGCCGGTAGTCGAACTTTGCCGCCGCCAGCCTCACCCGGTCGCGAGTCTCCTGAGGAATGGAACGCACTCCCGGCGCGTTGTTCAACACCAGGGAAATAGTGGCCGGCGAAAGGTTCAAATACTCGCCGAGCGTGCGTAGGCTGATGGTCTGCCCTGGCTGCGGCTCGGTTCCGGGTATGGCGCGTTTGGGCATTCACAACTGTTGTACCACCCTGCGCGGTTTGTGCGCAGTGATACCGCAGGCCCTGGCCCGCGATCAAGCGCGCAAGACGAAGTGGAAAGGCTATTCAGGCGGGAATCAGCGTGGCCAAGCGGCGCAGACCGGCCATGACGTCCTCATATCCAATGCCAAAGTCGATCAGGCAGGCAATCTCATCGGCGCCGCTGGCGTACAGGTTTTCAGCCTGCTGGGCGCAATGTTCCAGAGTGCCGACAAAGCTCAACGGGCTCAGCAGGTCGTTGTTCACCTGCGTCCGGATGATGATCTCGCTCTCCCGCTCATTGAGTTGTGAGAAGCCTTTTTCCTCTTTCTTTCCCGCCGAGTTGTCCCGCTGCATTTCCAGGTTCACCTTGAGGTAGCTGGTGAGCGCCGGACGTGCGATGCTGCGGATCGACTCGCGGTCTGCCCCAACAAAGGTATGGGCCATCAGCGTGACATGGCCGCGATGGCCATGATGCGATTGGATCGCATCGCGGTAGATCTTCACCTTGCGCACAAACTCCGCCAGGTCGTGGCGGAGTGCGAAGTTGGCCGTGAGCACGTTGAAGCCGAGCCTTCCGGCCTGGAGAAATGTGTCGTCCGACTGGCCGGTGAGCCAGATAGGGAGTTCCTTTTGAATCGGCGCGGGCAGAATGCCAACTTCCGTCTCGATCCCTGCTCCATTGGGCAGCGAGATCTTCTCTCCACGCCACAGCTTTCGGATCAGTTCAATCTTGTGGAACATGTCTTCGTAGCGGTCATTGTAGGTGCCCGGCGAGAGCACGAAATCGTTCACATGCCAGCCGGAGGCAGCCGCAATCGCCACCCGCCCATTGGAAAAGTTGTCGATCATGGCCCACTCTTCCGCCACGCGCAGGGGGTTCTGCAAAGGGAGCACAACGCTGCCTGCGCGGATGCCGATGCGGCTGGTCATGACAGCGAGCGCAGCTCCCGTAGCGGTGGGACTTCCGTAAAGCCCGCCAAAGCGCTGAAAGTGCCGTTCCGGCGTCCACACTGCTACAAACCCGTGCTGGTCGGCGAACTTTGCAGCATCGAACAGCATTCGATAGCGATCGTTCCGGCGTTCGGCACAGTCCGCACTGAAGAAGAACAGGCTCAGCTCGGGCGTCATAGATCCATAGCCTTGCATCGAGATTTTCGGAATTCGGTTACGCACCACTATATCTGCTGTTGCGATGAATCGAAGTTTTATTCGATCCGCCTCCTCCCGGTAGCTGCCATGAATCGCAATGTCCTTCCCTGCCTGTACTGAGAAAGTCCGAACTCTCCCAGGCGTCGGCGTTTTGCTCGTCGCCCTCGGCGAACTCGACGAGAACTCAGATCGACAAATTCTTGGCGGCCGGGCAACTGTCTGAATTCAATCGCCATCCAAATTACGGGCGTGCTGGGTTTCATCGCCTTTTTTCCAAAAATATTGACAAGACAAAAAGATTCAGCGCAATGGAGCCGTTCGATGGTTCGCGTGCCCACCTTTCTTCATCGGGTGCTCAAGACGATTTTCGTTTGCGCGACGAATTCCGGCTGGAACATCCCTTGCAGTGGCGCTAGGCGATTGATTTCCAAACACCATGCTGCAGAGGTGCCTTCGCCGGATAAGCCAGAAAACGTCGCAATCAGGATCGTGTCCAGGCTGGGCCGAAGCTGGCGCATACTCTGCCCCGTTCTTCTTGTCTGTGTTGCTCTGTTCTCCCTGGCCCAGCCTCCGGCAAGCATGTCCCCTTCCGACGTCGAGGCGGCCTATCTTTATAACTTCGGCAAGTTCATCCGCTACCCGGCAATCCCAGGTCAGGATGCGACCCCCTTCTCGATCTGCATCCTTGGAGAAGACAGCTTTGGCGGAACGCTGGACTCCCTGGTGGCGAATGAATCCATCGAAGGGCGCAAGATTGTTGCGCGGCGGCTGGCGGCGGCTTCGGCCGCAAACAACTGCCGGATTGTCTTTATCGCTCCCTCCGAGGAGCCGCGGCTGGCCAGGGACCTTGCGGCGTTTGAAAAGAAACCGGTCCTCACCGTCAGCAGCCTCCCTGGCTTTCTCGAGCATGGCGGCATGATCCAGTTTCTGCTTGAGAACAACAGGGTCCGATTCGCGGTGAACCTCACACAGGCAGAGCAAAGCAGTCTCGCCCTCAGTTCTGAGCTTCTGAAAGTGGCTGTCCGCGTGGACGAAAAGCCGGCACTGGAGGCGAAATGACGAAATCGCCCACCCGCCGCAGTTCCATCGCAGCCCGGCTTACCTGGATGAATATCCTGGTGAGCGGCATTGGCCTGTTTCTAGCCTATGTTTCATTTCTTGCCTATGACCTCTATGTCTACAGGCAAGCTTCTGTCGAGAGTCTAGCCGGGGTGGCGAAGATTGTGGGGTCGAACAGCGTTTCGGCAATTATCTTCAATGACGAATCGACGGCGGAAACCACTCTCTCGGCCTTGAGCGGCTCCAACGATATCGTTTCCGCGGCCATCTATACCAATTCCGGCGCTCGGTTTGCCGATTTTGTCCGCGATACCGAATCCCCGCCCGGCGCGCGAGTTTTTGCCGCCGGCGAATTGCAGGCCAACTGGGTGAATGGACTGGATATCGTCACCGGCTCGCGCATCGAATCGCAGGGCAAGCCTGTGGGCACCGTTTACATTCACGCCCGGTTGCGGGGACTGCGCAAACAGGCCATTCAATATGCAACCATCGCCGCGGTCATCCTCATGCTTTGTCTGGGAGTCGCCCTGCTGGTGGGAATCGTCTTTAGAAAGCTTCTCGCCGAGCCGATCGTTTCCCTGGCTCAGACCGCGCGCCAGGTTTCGCGTTCGAGAGATTACACGCTCCGGTTTACTCCGCGGCAGGAGTACGACGAGCTGCTTTCGCTTACCGAGGCATTCAACGAGATGCTGGGAGACATTCAGGAGCGCGACGTGGCCCTGGAACAGGCCAAAGCGAACCTTGAACTCCGTGTGGATGAGCGCACCGCGCAGTTACAGGCCGCGAATCGCGAGATGGAGGCATTTTCGTATACGGTCGCCCACGACCTGCGCAGCCCGCTCCAGGCCATCAACAACGTATGTTTCCTGTTTGGGCTGATGGATCAGAACGACCCGTCATCGCAGCGCAAGCCGATGCTTGCGCAGCTCCGCGCTTCCATCGCTTCGATGTCGAGTATGATCGACGACTTGCTTGATCTGTCCCGTTCTACCAGCGCCGAGTTGCATCTGGCGCAACTGGATCTGAGCCCGATGGCAAGCACCATTCTGGATGGCCTGGCCAGGACTTATCCGGAGAGAAAAGTCAAAGCTGTGGTTCATGAGCATTGCATGGTTGAGGCAGATCCGGGGCTGATGCAGATCGTGCTGCAGAATCTGCTGAGAAATGCCTGGAAGTTCACCGGGCGGCGCGAGGATGCCGAGATCGAGTTTGGCTGCTTCCAGCGCGGCGACGTTCCTGTTGTTTATGTCCGCGATAATGGCGCGGGGTTCGATCCGCGGATGGCGGACCGTTTGTTCAAGCCATTCCAGAGACTGCACGCCGCCGGCGAATTTCCCGGCACCGGAATCGGGCTTGCCACCGTGCGGCGAATCGTCATTCGCCACGGAGGAGAAGTATGGGCTGAGGGCGATGTGGACAAGGGCGCGGCGTTCTATTTCACGCTTCATTCTTCGCATGAATGAAGCAGGAGTTATCCTTTCAGGTGCCTGCCTAAATCCTCGGGGTGGTTGCAATGGGCAAAGGCAGTATCTCGCGAGACGCGTCCCGCCCGGACAAGATCGGCCAGCGATTGTTCCATGGTTAACATGCCTTCAGCGCGGCCCGTCTCGATGTTGGCCCGCAGTTGATGGTCGTCGCCACGGCGAATCAGATTGCGGATGGCGCTCGACGCGACCAGAATCTCAACCGCCGGGTAACGTCCGATTCCGTTCGCAGCGGGCAACAATTGCTGCGAGATCGCGGCTAACAGCGCCAACGACAACTGCTGGCGAATCTGCGACTGGTATCCGGAAGGAAATGTGTCGAGAATGCGTGAGACGGTTTGCGCTGCATCGTTGGTATGCAGCGACGTGAGTACCAGGTGGCCGGTCTCCGCCGCGGTCAACGCCGCGGCCATGGTTTCGCTGTCGCGCATCTCGCCCACCAGGATTACATCCGGATCCTGGCGCAGAACCGCGCGAACCGCGCTGGCAAAGCTGAGCGTGTCGGTTCCCAGCTCAATCTGCTCCACAAGCGACTTGCGATTGGTGTGCTGATACTCCACCGGGTCTTCGATGGTAATGATGTGGTCGCGGCGGCTCGAGTTGATGTGGTCGATCAGCGCCGCCATGGTCGAGGTTTTCCCGCTGCCCGTCGCTCCGGTGAGCAGAACTAGTCCCTGGCGGCGATCCGCCAGGAGTCCGAATGACAACGGCAGGTGCAGCGATTCGAGAGTGGGAATCTGCGCCGGAAGAAGCCGGATGGAAGCAGCGAGCGTTCCCCGCTGAAAGTGGAAGTTGGCGCGGAATCTCCCCGTCGAGCCGCGCACGAAACAGAAGTCCACACATTTTCGTTCCTGCAATTCTTCCACCTGGGCGGGCGTGAGCAAAGGCAGCAGCATGCCGCGAATCGCTTCGGCTGATAGGGCTGGGGCGGAGTCGGCTGCCAGCGCTCCATTCACGCGTAATGTGGCCGGGGAGCCGGCGACCAGGATGACGTCGGATGCGTTGCTCTGCACTGCCGCCGCCAGTAGCTGGTCGATCGATCTCTTCTCGCCCGCCTTTGCGGCAGTCGCCGAGCGATTGAGCTGATCCACCAGCCTCGACAGTTCGTTCTCGTGTTCATCCATCAGGGAATCATAAGATTCAGGACCTGCACGCGCAAAGCGCATCCGAAGCCGGCCCCGTGTGGGCTGAGGGCAAAGTCGATTGCGCGATGCCCCTCCATATCCTGCGCCCGGGCGCAATGGCCGATGCTCGCATCGCTTCTCCGGCGGGTGGCTGGTTTCGGTGAGTCCCCTTCCGCAAGTGATGAACATCGGTCTCAACCCATCTCTCATGGGTGTAAAATCGGTTCCGGCTTCAAGCGGTCACGAGCAAGAGTTCTGCAATTGAGATCGTTTTCAGAGATGGGGGACTTTGGGCTCTATGAGAAAGCTGGGTTGGTACGGGCTGGTTGCCGTGGAAGCAGGTTTGAGCGTGGCGTTGACCGCGTGTGGCGGCGGTGGATCGAGCAATCCCACAGCACCGGTAATGCCGACAGGGCCGACAATAACCACCATCACTGTCACGCCGAATACGGCGACGATCGGCTCTCAAGTGCAGTTTGCCGCCGCGGTTACCGGGACCGGAAGCTACAGCAGTGGGGTCACCTGGTCGATTGCCGGCCCTGCAGGTAACCAACTGAGCCCGGGCACCCTAAGTTCGACCGGCCTCTACACCACTCCCTACCCGGCGCCGCCCACCGTCACGGTTACCGCCACCAGCACCCAGGACACGACCAAGAGCGGCACGACCACGGTCACGCTGTCTCCACCGCCGACAGCCGCCGGACCGGCCTTGCTGGTGGACGCGGGCAACCAGACCCATCCCATCAGCCACGACATTTATGGCATGAATGCCTACCTACTGGATGGAACCGCAGCTGACGCATCCGCGGTAGCTCCGGCCCACATCTCCATTGACCGCTGGGGCGGCGACTCCACCGAGCGCTACAACTACAAGCTGGACGTAACCAACAGCATTGCCGACTACTACTTTGAAAACTCGCCCGGTACCGGTGGCGATGGCTGGCAGCCGGTTTCTGGTGTGACTGCATTCGACGCGCTCGTGAACAGCAACAACGCCAACGGCATCAGGACACTGGGAACGGTGCCGGTGCTAGGCTGGGTGGCCAAGGACAGCACCTCGTGCAGCTATCCGCAGTCCACCTATCCGAACCAGGCGTCCTACTCACCCAGCGGGTGCGGCAACGGCAAGTACGCCAACGGAGTCAACGGTTGCACCAACACCAGCGGATGCAATATCGTCCGCAACAACCCTGCCGTTACCAGCATCCCGGAACCAGCGCCCGCTCCGCCGGCCCCCGCCAAAGTGAATGCCGCATGGGCCGGCGACACGTGGGCCGGCAGCTGGGTCAACTACCTCGTGAATAAGTTCGGTCCCGGTAACCCCGGTGGCGCCAGCGGCAAGGGCGTGTCCATTTACGACCTGGACAACGAGCCCACCTGGTGGGATGCCAACGACGTCGACGTGCATCCCGTTCCATTCACCTACGACGAGGTGACCAACGGCGGCATTGGCACCGCGCTGGCCATCAAGACCGAGGACCCCACGGCGCTAGTGAGCGGCCCGATCATCGACTTCTGGTGGGCCTACTTCTACTCCAAAAAGGACATTGAGTCCGGATGGGGCACGGGCCCCTGCTTTCAGCCGTGGAGCAACCCGGCGGACCGCACCGCGCACAACGGAACGCCGCTGATCGAGTACTATCTGCAGCAGTTCGCGCAGGCTCAAAACACGTATGGCATCAGGCTGCTGGATTACGTTGACCTGCACACGTATTTCGCGGGAACCTACAACAGCAATTCGGTCGCCTTCACCACCGCGGGCGATACCGGCGCGCAGCAGGTGCGGTTAAACTCCACCCGCGCCCTCTGGGATCCGGGCTACACCGATCCCAATTTTCCGCAGCCCAACTACACTACGGACGCGAACTACACGGCCAGTTGCACCACGCCACTGCAGGCTCCGCAGTTGATCCCCATGATGAAGGCCTGGGTAGCCAAGGACTATCCCGGCACCAAGCTGGCCATCGACGAATATAACTGGGGCGGAATGGAGTCCATCAACGGCGCCCTCGCACAGGCCGACATTCTGGGAATCTTTGGGCGCGAGGGGCTCGACCTGGGCACCATGTGGCCATCCAGCGATCCTTCCGGCCAGATCCCGGGCATGATGTCCTTCGCCATGTACCGCAACTACGACGGCAACAACTCCACGTTTGGCGACATCGCGCTGGCTTCAACCTCCACGGCTTCGGGCGCGGACGCCGAAGGCACGGTGGCCATTTACGGTGCGCTGCGCAGCTCTGACAATGCAGTGACCATCATGGTGATCAACAAGACCTATGGCGACCTGACTGAACTGCTCTCCATCGCCAACGCAAATCCCAACGGTCAAGCGCAGTCTTATCTCTATTCGAACGCCAACCTGTCCGCCATCGTCAAGCAGGCCAACATACCGGTAACGGCGGGTGCTGGCGGCAATCCAAGTACGCTGTCCACCACGTTCCCGGCCCAATCGATAACGCTGCTTGTTGTGCCGCAGACCTAGACCTCAACGCCGCTGTGTTCGGAATAGCTGCCGCCCTGCCTTTATACTGAGATGTCTGCTCAATGTGAGTTGGGTGTTCCCGGCTTTGCCCGGACGACGCCTGTTTCACGGTCGGATTCAGAACAGGAGCTGGGATTGGCGCAAGCGGAGATTGGCATTATCGGTGGCAGCGGGCTTTACTCCATGCCGGGATTCACCAACGTGCGCGAAGAGCGCATGGAGACACCCTTTGGCGCGCCTTCCGAAGCGTTCGTGCTGGGAGAACTGGAGGGCCGCAAGGTCGCCTTTCTGGCGCGGCACGGACGCGGGCACCGCATTCTCCCTTCGGAGCTGAACTTCCGCGCGAATATCTACGCGTTCAAGAAACTTGGCGTCGAGCGCATTCTCTCCGTGTCTGCCGTCGGCTCCCTCAAGGAAGAGCACAAGCCAACGGACTTTGTGGTGCCGGACCAGTTCATCGACCGGACTTTTCATCGTGTCTCCACTTTCTTTGGCGAAGGAATTGTAGGCCACGTGGCGTTTGGCGATCCGGTGTGCGCGACGGTGGCCAAGGCTGCAGTCGAAGCCTGCGCTGCGGTCGGCGTAGTGGGCAAGCTGGGCGGAACGTATGTTTGCATGGAGGGTCCGCAGTTCTCCACGCGCGCCGAATCCAATCTTTATCGAAGTTGGGGCGCAGACGTGATCGGCATGACCAATCTGCAGGAGGCGAAGCTGGCACGCGAAGCGGAGATTTGCTACGCCACAGTCGCCATGGTCACCGACTACGACTGCTGGCGCGAGGGCCACGACTCAGTGACCATTGAAGAGATTGTCGCCGTGCTGCATCAAAACGCGGAGAACGCTGCCACGGTCGTGAAGGCTGCTGTAGCAGCCATGCCCGCAGAGCGCACATGCGCATGCGCGTCGGCTGCGAAGTATGCGGTCCTGACGCAGCCGGACGCGATACCTGAAGCGACGAAAGAAAAAGTTGGGCTGTTGTTCGGGAAGTACATTGGGGCCTAATGGGCTGATGAGTCAACTGCAAGACTATGAAACCTCTCGTTAGTCGATGTTTTGAAAGGGCACGACTTTAGTCGTGCCGCAAGGGCTGAACTTCTGGTGTGGGCTTTAGCCCCTGAGGGAACGTTGGGGGATTGCCAAATGGGAAAGAAAAGAACCGTCAAAATCAAGGCTTGGCTGGTCACCTGGGTGTGGTGCGGTGAACACGCGAAGCGGAAAGACCCATTCGCAGCTATCTTAAGCCCTCGTCTCTCGTCACGGAAGATCAGTGAGATTATCGAGTTCATGTATCGACTCGCCGAGTACTCGCCGAGCGATCAAGCAGGATACGTAAAGAATGGGATGCCTAAACATTCCGCAACCATCGACAGAACGTTGGACGGCAGAATACACATACACTGCGGAGACAATCCATTCCTTCGCGCCCGATTAGTCGATGATTTGACCGTGGAAAGGAATGCCGATGGTAAGGAAATAGTCCAGTGCAAGGACCGCGCGCAACGAGTTTGGGTTGGTTGGACAGACCGCCGGAAGCACTCAGCACCCTGGGAAATCTGTTTAGACATAACCTGGACCGAAGCCCTTATACAGCGCGAACATAAGTAAACGAGTTTGAAGGAGAGGAAGACGAATGGCTATCACCGTAGTGGGCAGCGTTGCCTACGATACCGTTGAAACCCCGGCCGGGCGCTACGAGCGCATGCTCGCCGGTGCGGCAACCTATTTTTCACTCGCTGCGAGTTTCTTTACCGATGTTCGCGTCATCGCCGTAGTGGGCGAGGACTTTGGGCCTGAGCAGGAAGCAGTCTTTCACGCTCGGAAGATCGATACCACCGGCATTGAGCGCGCCGCGGGCAAGAGCTTCTTCTGGGAAGGCTCTTATCTAGAAAACCTGAATGAAGCCAAGACGCACAACACCGAACTGAATGTGTTTGCCTCCTTCAATCCCAAGATCCCCGATGCGTATCGCGATTCGGAGTTTCTGTTTCTGGCCAACATCGACCCGATCTTGCAGCGGCGCGTTCGCGAACAGATGCCCGATGTGCGCCTGGTCGCCGGCGACACCATGAATTACTGGATCAAGGATCACCGGCCTGCGCTGCTCGAAATGTTGAAGGGCCTGGATGTGCTGCTGATCAACGACACGGAAGCCCGCATGCTGGCCGCCAACAACAACCTGGTGCAGGCGGCGCGCGGAGTGCTCAAGCTGGGGCCGCATACGCTGATTGTGAAGCACGGCGAATACGGAGCCACCGCGTTTTTCAGCGACCGCAGTTTCTCGAACGCGAAACCGCAACATGCATTCAGGGCGCCTGCGCTTCCTCTCGAAGAAGTAGTGGACCCGACCGGCGCCGGCGACAGCTTTGCCGGAGGGTTCTTCGGCTACCTGGCATCACAGGGAGAACTCACGCCAGCCGCTTTCCGGCGCGCCATGTTTTATGGCAGCGTGATGGGCTCATACGCTTGCGAGCGCTTCGGAACCGAGCGGTTGCAGCAACTCTCCCGCGCGGAGATTGACGAGCGTTTCATTGTATTCCGCGAGCTGACTCACCTTGACTGAAAGGCCTATCGTGCACGAAACGAGTTCGCGGCAGACCTTTGCGCCGCACGCCGTCTCGCGCGCGGAGTGGCTGATCGTGCTGGCCTGCTGCGCCGCGGCCTCGTTGATTGCCATTGCGTGGAGTTGGAGCAACGGCGCGCTGCTCAACTATGGCGACGCCGTCGCCCATCTCCACATCGCGCGCCGCGTCTTCGATTCGCACCAGCCGCGATTCTCGCAGTTGGGGTCGGTATGGCTGCCGCTTCCTCACATTCTGCTCCTGCCTTTTGTTCAGGTCTATAGCTGGTGGGCCACAGGACTTGCCGGCGTTTTTCCTTCGACGCTGGCATTTCTGGGCGCCTGTATGGGCATCTATCGCCTGGCGCGCCGCTGGCTTCCGCCCTCGGCAGCGGCTCTTGCCCTGATCTTTTTTGCCGCCAACCCAAACCTTCTCTACATGCAGACGACAGCCATGACGGAGCCGCTGTTTTTGTGCGAGATGGTCTGGATCACTGTTTGGCTGGTGGATTGGCGCGCCGGCCTTGACACAGCCCCGAAGCAGAGCAGCCGTCTGCTCTGGCTGATCGCGCTGGTGCTTGTGGCCGCGGTCTTCACACGCTATGACGGCTGGATCATGGCGCTGCTTGCGTGGGTGGCCATCGGCATTACTCTGGCCCGGCGCGATGAACTTCGTTCGCAGGCCTTCTGGATGGCGAGCGCTCTGGTGGCAGCTGCGCCCGCCGCGTGGTTCATCTACAATTCAGCGGCCTTCGGCGACTGGCTCTATTTCGCGCGCGGACCTTACTCTGCCAAGGCAATTGAAATCCGCACCGCTGTGCCTGGTTTTCCGCCGCACCCCGGCTGGCACGATCCGTGGGTGTCGTTCCTGTTTTACGTCAAGGCGGCGGAGATGGACGCCGCCGCCCGAGCATGGGGCAATACTTTGTTGGCCGTGAGTCTAATGGGCACGGCGTGGGCGTGGCTCACGGCGCTCCGCCATGCACTTCGATGGACGCTTTTGCTGGCGCTGCCCGTTCCCTTTTATGCGTACTCGGTCGCTTACGGTTCAGTGCCCATTTTTCTTCCCGAATGGTGGCCGCATTCGTATTACAACCTGCGCTATGGATTGGAACTGCTGCCGGCTTTTGCGCTCGGACTGGGCTTCGCAGCGCAGTTTTGCTTCGACTCCGTTCGCCGCTTCGCATCGCGCAAGACAAGAATGAAATGGACCATTGGCGCCGCCGCCGCGCTCTTCGCGCTGGTAGGATTCAATGCATATGAAATGTTGCGCGAACATCCGCTGGTGTATGTGGAAGGCACAAAAAACATGCACGCTCACCGCCCCTACGAGCTTGAAATTCCGCCGGTGCTGCGCGCGCTTATCGCCAGGCAGCCCAATGGAGTGCTTCTGATGATCACTTCCTCCGATCCGCAGATCGTGGCTCGCACCGGTATCCCTCTTCGCCAGACCATCAACGAAAGCGACCTCGAAATCTATCGCGACGCGCTCACCGCACCCGCCGAGCACGCGGCTTTTGTGCTGGCCTTCGACGGTGACGAGGTCGACCAGGCCGTGCACGCTCATCCCGCCGGCCTGAGCATCTACCGGCGCTTTTCCGCGCCCGGCCAGCCCTCGGTAACGCTTTACGTCTCCGATACGCCCGGCGCATGATCCGGCAAAAATGGAGCATACTCAGTGGTAGCATCGCTCAAGGAAACTTCCAATGTCCACAGTTCTCGCCAACCTCGCGCAGCCCTACAGCTTTAACTGGCTGGAGCAGATGGTGGTGGCCAACGGCGCCATTGGGCGCCTGTTGCTGGCTTGCGGGCTCGGCGCTGCCATTGGCCTCGAGCGCGAGCTGAAACACAAGTCCGCCGGAGTGCGCACCAACCTGCTGATCTGCATGGGCGCTGCATTCTTTACCCTTCTCGGCAGCGTGCTGGCCGGAGACCTGAGCCCCAACAAGGGACAGGTGGCTTCGAACATCGTGCAGGGCATCGGCTTTCTGGGCGCTGGGCTCATCCTCCACAACCGCAGCCGCGTGAGCGGCCTTGCCAGCGCCGCCAGCATCTGGGTGGTTGCTTCCATCGGCATGGCTTGCGGCGCGGGGCTCTATGTGGCCGCTTCCCTTTGCGCCCTCATCGTGATTGTTGCGCTCGCTGCAGTCGGGTTCATTGAGCAGAACGTCAACCTGAAGAGTTATCCCGTCACCTATGAAGCTCGAGGACACGATCAGCCGGAAATGCTTCGTGCCATCCTCGATGCGACAGATCACGCCAAGCAGCGCCTCAGCGATGTTCAAACCGACACCATCGGCGAACTGCAACGCGTGAGCTTTCCCATCGCAGCCACCAAGCGCCAGCATGAGCACCTGCGCGCAGAGCTCACCGCCCGGCCCGTCATCGAAAAGCTGTTCTCCTTTCGCGATCCGGAGGACGATTGATCCCCTTCACGAAGGCGCACGCATGCGGCAACGATTTTCTCATCGTCACTGAAGACGACGCCAGCGGCCACAACTGGGCTGAACTGGCGCGGCGTCTGTGCGCACGCTGCACCAGCATCGGTGCGGACGGCGTCGAATTCTTCGCCTGGACCGGTCCCAAATCGGGCCGCATCCGTCTCCATAACTCAGACGGTTCCGTGGCCGAGATCAGCGGCAACGGAACTCGCTGCGTCGCTGCCTGGATGGCCCATTTCCTCCGCTCCCAGCCCGGCGACGTTCTGGAGATCGTCACCGATGCAGGGCCGCGCCTGTGCCGCATCAATGCCCTCAGCGCCATGGCCGGATTTACCGTGGAAGTGACAGCCGGCATGGGCGTTCCCATGTTTGAACCGCATACCGTCACGCTTGCCGGCGGCCTTCGCATTGTCGGTGTGCGCGTCTCCACCGGCAATCCGCACTTCGTTATCGTGGTCGACAACGCCGAATTTGCCATAGCCGGAAAACCCTGGCAAACCATCGGCGCCGAGATTTGCATTCATCCCGATTTTCCCCAGCAGACCAACGTGGAGTTCGTCCGCGTGCTGAACCCTTACCAGATCGAGATCCGCGTCTTTGAGCGCGGCGTGGGACCGACCTCTTCATCGGGCACAGGTACCGCGGCAGCTGCCACCGCGGCTACCGCCTTCATGAGCTGTCTTTCACCTCTCACCGTTCTGGCTCCGGGTGGCGCCCAGACGGTAACCTGGGAAGGTCCTGGCGCCGAACTGCGGTTGACCGGACCGGCGTCGCTCATAGCTCGTGGAGAGGCATTTTACGCGTGACCCTCGTGCTCAAGCCCCCCGCAGTTCCCGGTGATGCTCTCGTGGCCGTTGTCTCACCGGCCTCCACTCCGCAGCCTGACCGCGTAGAACGCGGACTGGAAGCACTGCGGGCACTCGATTACGCGCCCCAGGCGGCCGATCATATTCTCACCCGCGGTCCGCTTTACTTTGCCGGTACGCCGGAGATGCGTCTCCGCGATCTGCATCACGCATTCGCCGACGATGAGGTGCGTGCCATCTTTTCAACGCGCGGCGGCTACGGATCAAACTATCTTCTCGATGCGCTCGACCTGGACCTGATCGCCGAAAGCGCCAAGCCCTTGATCGGATACAGCGACCTGACAGCCGTGCAACTCTGGCTGCTTGATCAGATTGAACTGCCTGCGTTTCATGGACCGATGGTCGCGGCCGATTTCTCGCGCGAAGGTGGTGTGCATTTGCCCAGCCTTCGGGCGGCGCTTGGCGGACAACCTTACTCAGTCGGCACGGAGGAAGGAATGCGCACACTGCATCCTGGCCGTGCGCGCGGCACGCTCTACGGCGGCTGCCTCAGCATTCTGGTTGCCCTGCTCGGCACCCCTTATGAGCCGCAGACGGAAGGCAAACTTCTATTCCTGGAGGATCTGAACGCCCGGCCCTACCAAATCGACCGCATGCTCTGGCAGTTGCGCCAGGCCGGCAAGCTCGACGGCGTGAAAGGCATCGTCTTCGGCGAAATGCTCGATTGCAACTCGCCCGGCGCAGCGCCTGAACTATTGGATGAAGTGATTCTGCGCGTCTTTGATGATTTTCAGGGACCTATCTCAATTGGCCTGCGCAGCGGGCACGTATCGCGCTCCAATGTCACGCTCACCTTCGGCGTTGAGGCAGAATTGCATTCGGCTAACGAGTCCGAGCTGCGCCTGTTGCAAACGGCGGTAACGCTATGACACAATCGCCACGCCACATTCACTTGAGCGGGATCTGCGGAACGGCAATGGCTTCGCTCGCGGGACTGTTGCAGTTACAGGGACATCGCATTACCGGTTCGGACAGAGCTGCCTATCCGCCCATGAGCGATCTTCTGCGCTCGCTCGGCATTCCGGTGCTCGAAGGCTTCGCCGAATCGAATCTGTCGCCCGCCCCGGACCTTGTGGTGATTGGAAATGCGCTGTCGCGCGGGAATCCGGAAGTGGAGTGCGTGCTTGATCGGCGCATTCCCTTTACTTCCATGGCCGCGCTGCTGCATGAGGAATTTCTCGCCGGGCGCGAGTCCTTCGTGGTCGCGGGAACGCACGGAAAGACGACCACCACCAGCATGCTTGCATGGATCTACCAGGTTGCATCGAAGCGTGATTCGCATCGCGAGCCTTCGTTCCTCATCGGCGGCGTAGCGGAAAACTTTGCCACCAGCTTTCAATTGCGCCCCACGCGCACCTTCATCGTTGAAGGCGACGAGTACGACACGGCTTTCTTCGACAAGGGACCGAAGTTCCTCCACTATTTTCCTGACGCCCTCATTCTCACACACGTCGAATTCGATCATGCGGATATCTATGCGGACCTGGAAGCGGTAAAGACCGCATTTAAGCGGCTTGTGAATTTGGTGCCGCGCCGCGGGCTCATTGTGGCCTACGATGGAAGCACAAACGTCACCGAATGTTTGCAGCCCGCGCTTTGCCGCGTGGAGCGTTACGGCTTTACTGAAACCGCCGACTGGCAAATTCGCAATCTGCGCCATGAAGAGGGGCTTACGCGCTGGGAAGTTTGGCAGAGCGGCGCGCTTTGGTGCGAATTCGAAATGCAACTCGCCGGCGAGCACAATGCACTGAACGCGACAGCCGCAGCCGCGCTCGCATCCGGCACAGGCATCGGCAAGGAATCAATCAAGGAGGCTCTGGCCAGTTTCAAGAGCGTGAAGCGCCGGCTCGAG
>Ga0302320_10002819_pt1 | contig 40663 bp, 41 predicted proteins | sample Bog_T0_3_FD_202130 | JGI IMG/M metagenome (GOLD analysis project Ga0302320, IMG submission 202130) | Peat permafrost microbial communities from Stordalen Mire near Abisko, Sweden - Bog_T0_3 | ecosystem: Environmental > Terrestrial > Soil > Wetlands > Peat | place: Sweden: Abisko, Stordalen Mire... | reverse complement strand
TCACCTCGAAACGGCGCTGCGCCGTGCCGGGTGCGATGTGCGCGCTCCAGTCGCCGGCGACCGGCGGCAGCGCGAAGCGCTCGACCGGCGTCCAGCAGCCGGCGGTCAGCGTCTCGGCCAGGTTCGCATCGGCGCCATTGACGATCACGCGGCCCGAGGCCGGCACACAGCGCAGCAGCTGGTGAAACTGCCAGCGGATCGCGGCGACATCCGCGTAGATGTCGGCGTGGTCGTACTCGAGGTTGCCGAGGATTGCGGTCCGCGGCCGGTAGTGCACGAACTTCGCCCGCTTGTCGAAGAACGCCGTGTCGTACTCATCGGCCTCGATGACGAAATACGGCGCGTCCCCGAGCCGCGCAGACGTCGCGAAGTTTGCAGCCAGACCGCCGATCAGAAAGCCCGGCGCGAGGCCCGCGGACTCGAGGATCCACGCGAGCATGCTGGTCGTCGTGGTCTTGCCGTGCGTGCCGGTCACGGCCAGCACGTGTCGTCCCTGCAGCACGTGCTCGGCGAGCCACTCAGGGCCGGACACATAAGGCAGCCCGAGGTCCAGCAGCTCCTCGATGACAGGCACGCCGCGCGACAGGGCATTGCCGACGACGACGATATCCGGGCGCGGCTGGAGCTGCGCTGCCTCGTAGCCCTGCACGAGCCCTATCCCCAACGCGGCGAGCTGCTCGCTCATCGGCGGGTAGATGCCGCGATCGCTGCCGGTGACGCGATGGCCGGCAGCCTGGGCGATCGCCGCGATGCCGCCCATGAACGTCCCTGCAATGCCGAGGATGTGAACGTGCACGTCAGGCGTCCGGCAGCAGCATCTGTTCGAGCAGCACCGACAGCACCAGGTAGCCGACGCTGATCGCGATCCCCAGGGAGAGTCCGGTCTCGAGTGCGGCTTTCCAGATGTTCGCGCATGCCAGCAGGTACCAGACGAGTCCGGCGAAGGACAGCAGCCCGAGCGGTATCGCAGCGGGGTGGTCGGCGCCGATCACATCGAGGAGCGAGCCGAGCGGATACAGCAGCAGCTGCGCCAGCACACCGACGCCGAGCAGCGCAATCGCCGTCTGCAGGAAGCGCTGGCGATGCTGCGTCAGCGACAGGATGGCCCACGCCCACAGCAACGGCAGCGCGACGCTGAGGAGGATGCGCATCGGCAGCTGCCCGGTCTGCGACGGCGGCAGCAGCGCGCCGACCACCTCGAGGAGCGCGACCGCCAGCGTCACCAGCAGCAACAGGAACCGCGACGCCGGCAGTTGCGCCGGCGAGATGCGCCACAGCGCGAGATCCCAGAATGCTTTTGCAAGTCGCAGCATCGGCCGTTTCAGTCATAATCCCGGGCAACAGAACCCTGGCGACATTTTACACGCGGACCCCTCCCCATGCCGGATGCCATTTGGATCGATCGCGACTCGGACCTGGCCGGCCTTGCCGGCGAACTTGGGGCCCACGATGCAATCCGCGTCGACACCGAGTTCCTGCGCGAAAGCACGTTCTTTCCGCAGCTTTGCGTCGTGCAGGTGGGAGCCGGGGAGCGGATCTGGTGCATCGATGCTATCGCCTGCCGCAACCTCGCCCCGCTCGTGCCGGCGCTGACCTGCGCCGCGCAACCGAAGATCATCCATGCCGCGCGCCAGGACCTGGAGGCGATCCACCTGCACAGCAGCGCGATCGTGACACCGGTGTTCGACACGCAGATAGCCGCGGGCTGCGTCGGGATGAAGCCGCAGATCGGTTATGCGGAGCTGGCGCAGGTGCTGCTGGGAGTCACGGTCCCGAAGGGCCAGACACGCACCGACTGGTCACGGCGACCGCTGAGTGCGGCGCAGCTGACCTACGCGGCGGAGGATGTGCTCTACCTCGGCACGATCGCGGAACAGCTCGGGGCCCGGCTCGCCGAATTCGGTCGCACCGCCTGGGCGCTGGAGGATTGCGGCGCGCTGTCCGACCCGAAGGCATTCGCGGCCGACCCGGCGCGCGCCTGGGAGCGGCTGCGCGGCCTCGCGCAGCTGCCGCCGGTCCCGCGGCAACGTGCCCGCGAACTCTGCGTCTGGCGCGAGCGCGAGGCGCGCACCCGCGACCTGCCGCGCTCCTGGATCATGACCGATGCGGCCCTGCTGGAGGCCGCCCAGGTCAATCCCGGCGACGCTGCCGCGCTGCGCCGGCTTCTGGCGCTGGCGGAGGATTTCCCCGCTGCGCTGGCCGATGGCGCGATCGCAGCGCTGCAGGCCGGATCGCGGCAGGAGCCGCTCGACACCGAACCTGCGCGCGATGCGCGGTTGACCCCGGAACAGAAGTCGCTGGTCGAGAAGCTGGCGCGCATCGTGGACGCCCGCGCCGCGTCGCTCGCGGTCCACGCCGAGATCCTCGCCCCGCGCGGCGAACTCAAATCCCTCGCGCTGGGCAGCCGCGAGACGCCCTGCCTGCAGGGCTGGCGACGGGACGTGATCGGCGCCGAGCTGCTGGCAGGGCTGTAGGACGGCCGCGACCCTCAGGCGCCCTGGATGGCCGCCTGGAGCCGTGCGAACACGGTCTGGACGTCGGCATCGCCGTCGACGACGCGCAGCAGACCCGCCGCCTCATAGTGACTGACGAGCGGCTTGGTCTGTGCGTCATAGACCTCGAGGCGCTTGCCGATCACGTCCTCGGCATCGTCCGGCCGCTGTTCCAGACGCGGCATGTCGCCGCACTGCAGGCAGGGCGGCGGGGAGCCCGGCGGCGTCGTGTAGATATTGAACACGCGCTGGCAGTCTCTGCAGACGCGGCGTCCGGTCAGGCGCCGGAACAGCAGGCCGAGATCGAGATTCAGCAGTATCACCCGCTGCAGCGGCTGCCCGATCTCGGCCAGCAGCGACTGCAGCGACACGGCCTGAGCGATGTTGCGCGGATAGCCATCGAGAATGAAGCCGTTCGCGGCGTCCGCGCGGGCGAGCCGTGCACGCAGCATCGCCAGCACCAGCGCATCGTCAACCAGCTTGCCCGCATCCATCGCGGCCTTGGCCTGCAGCCCGAGCGGCGTGCCGCGCGCCTTTTCGTCGCGCAACAGGTCGCCGGTGGAGATCTGCGGAACGCCATGGGCCTGGACCAGGAGCTGAGACTGGGTGCCCTTGCCGGATCCCGGGGCGCCCAACAGAACTATTCGCATTTTTGTTCACATATCGTTGTTATGGAGTACGACTACCGTACCTTTGCCCGCCGGGATCGTCAAACCCGAGGGCTGCCCACGCAGGGTCCGATCGGCTATCCTTGGCGTCTTTGTCGGCACGTTGCGGGGATTCCCATGAAGCGGCAGCTCAACCAGGGGGCAGGACCCCGCAATGCGTTCTACGCACAGTCCGGCGGCGTGACCGCGGTGATCAATGCGTCGGCCTGCGGCGTCATCGAGACGGCGCGCCGGCACAAGCGGGTGATCGGCAACGTCTACGCCGGCCGCGACGGCATCGTCGGCGCGCTGACCGAGGACCTGATCGACACCGGCCGCGAGAGTGCGGCGGCCATCCGCGCGCTGCGCCACACGCCGGCCGGCGCATTCGGCTCGGCGCGTTACAAGCTTGGCGGCCTGGACAAGAACCGGGCCCAGTACGAACGCCTGATCGAGGTCTTCCGCGCCCACGACATCGGCTATTTCTTCTACAACGGCGGCAACGATTCGATGGACACCGCCCACAAGGTGTCGCAGATCGGCGCGCAACTGGGTTATCCGATCGCCTGCATCGGCGTGCCGAAGACCGTCGACAACGACCTGCCGATCACCGACTGCTGCCCCGGCTTCGGCTCGGTCGCGAAGTACATCGCGATCTCGACCCAGGAGGCGGCGCTCGACGTCGCCTCGATGGCGCGCACCTCGACGCGGATCTTTGTGCTCGAAGTCATGGGGCGCCATGCAGGCTGGATCGCTGCGGCGGCGGGGCTCGCCGCCCGCAGGCCCGGCGAGGCACCGCAGATCATCCTGTTCCCGGAGATCGCGTTCGACCGCGAGAAATTCCTCGCCAAGGTCAAGGCGACCGTCGAGCGCTGCGGCTACTGCGTCATCGTCGTCTCGGAGGGCGTGCGCGACGCGAGCGGCAATTTCCTCGCCGAGTCCGGTACCCGCGACGCATTCGGCCATGCGCAGCTCGGCGGCGTCGGCCCCGTCGTCGCGCAGATGACCCGGGATGCGTTCGGCTACAAGTTCCACTGGGCGGTCGCGGACTACCTGCAGCGCGCCGCACGCCACATCGCCTCCGCCGTCGATGTGGAACAGGCCTATGCCGTCGGCAAGGCCGCCGTCGAGCTGGCCGTCAAGGGCCGCAATGCGGTGATGCCGATCATCGTGCGCAAGTCCGGCAAGCCCTACCGCTGGACGATCGGCGAGGCGCCGCTGGCGAAGGTCGCCAACCTCGAGAAGAAGCTGCCGCGCAGCTTCATCACTGCCGACGGCTTCGGCATCACCGCGGCCTGTCGCCGTTACCTCGCGCCGCTGATCGGCGGCGAGGACTACCCGCCGTACCGCGACGGGCTGCCCGACTACGTTCGATTGAAGAAGATCGCCGTCAGACGGCGACTGAACAAGCCCTTCGCGCCATAGGCGAAGGTCTCATCATAAATAGACGGGAGATGGATAAATGAGTCTGGACAATGCCCTTTGGCTGGCGATCGGGGCCGGCGTCGTTGCGATCCTGTATGGACTGTACTCGGTGCGCTGGATCCTGGCGCAACCGGCCGGCAATGCGCGCATGCAGGAGATTGCCGCGGCGATCCAGTCCGGCGCCCAGGCTTACCTGAACCGCCAGTACACGACGATAGCGATCGTCGGCGTCGCGCTGTTCCTCGTCCTGGGCTTCTCGCTCGGCTGGGCGAGCGCCGGCGGCTTTGCGACCGGGGCGATTCTCTCCGGGCTCGCTGGCTACATCGGCATGTTCATCTCGGTGCGCGCCAATGTGCGCACCGCACAGGCAGCCAACAACGGCATCAATGCGGCGCTGCAGGTTGCGTTCCGCGGCGGCGCGATCACCGGCATGCTGGTCGTCGGCCTGGGGCTGCTCGGCGTCGCCGGCTACTTCCTGATCATGCTGCGGGTGCTCGGCGACCCGGAGGCGGCGCTGCGCTCGCTGGTGGGCCTGGCATTCGGCGGCTCGCTGATCTCGATTTTCGCGCGACTGGGCGGCGGCATCTTCACCAAGGGCGCCGACGTCGGTGCGGACCTCGTCGGCAAGGTCGAAGCGGGCATTCCCGAGGATGACCCGCGCAACCCCGCCGTGATCGCCGACAACGTCGGCGACAATGTCGGCGACTGCGCCGGCATGGCCGCGGACCTCTTCGAGACCTATGCGGTGACGCTGGTCGCGACCATGCTGCTCGGCGGACTGTTCGTGGCGCGCTTCGGCGAACAGGCCATTCTCTTCCCGCTGCTGCTCGGCGCGATCTCGATCATCTCCTCGATCGTCGGCACCTTCTTCGTCAAGACGCGCGAGGGCGCCAAGATCATGAACGCGCTGTACAAGGGCGTCATCGTTTCCGCCGTGATTTCCGCTGTCGCGTTCTACTTCGTCGCCCAGGCCGTCATGGGCACGCACGCGCTGTCGATGTGGCTGTGCACGCTGGTCGGGTTGACGCTGACCGCCGCGATGATCGTCATCACCGAATACTATACGGCGACCGAGTACGCTCCCGTGCAGCACGTCGCCGCCGCATCCCAGACCGGGCATGCCACCAACATCATCGCCGGCCTCGGCGTCTCGATGAAGGCCTGCGCGCTGCCGGTCATCGCCGTCGCGCTCAGCATCTGGGCCGCGAACCAGCTCGAGGGCCTCTACGGCATCGCGATCGCAGCGACGGCCATGCTGTCGATGACCGGCATGATCGTCGCACTCGACGCCTACGGGCCGATCACCGACAACGCCGGCGGCATCGCCGAGATGGCCGGCCTCGACAAGAAGGTCCGCGACATCACCGATCCGCTGGATGCGGTCGGCAATACCACGAAGGCGGTCACCAAGGGCTATGCGATCGGCTCCGCCGGGCTTGCGGCGCTGGTGCTGTTTGCGGACTACACCCACAAACTCGTCGAGGTCACCGGCCACGAGACCACGTTCGACCTGTCGAACCCGGCCGTGATCATCGGCTTGTTCATCGGCGGCCTGGTCCCGTACCTGTTCGCAGCGATGGCGATGGAAGCCGTTGGACGCGCCGCCGGCGCGGTCGTCAACGAGGTGCGGCGCCAGTTCCGCGAGATCAAGGGCATCATGGAAGGCACCGCCAAGCCCGACTATTCGCGCGCGGTGGACATGCTGACGAAGGCGGCGATCAAGGAGATGATCATCCCGTCGCTGTTGCCGATCGCGGTGCCGATCGTACTGGTGTTCACGGTCAACCTGCTGATGGGCGCCGGCGCCGGCGTCCAGGCGCTCGGCGGCCTGCTGATCGGCACCATCGTCACCGGCCTGTTCGTCGCGATCTCGATGACGACCGGCGGCGGCGCCTGGGACAACGCCAAGAAGTACATCGAGGAAGGTCATTTCGGCGGCAAGGGCTCCGATGCCCACAAGGCTGCCGTGACCGGCGACACCGTCGGCGATCCCTACAAGGACACGGCGGGCCCGGCAATCAACCCGTTGATCAAGATCATCAACATCGTTGCGCTGCTGCTCGTGCCGATCCTCGGCAGGATGGGCTGAGCGCCTCCGGGACGGGCGCTCGGGGGTCCCTTCCCCGCGGGGAGGACCTCAGGCGAGCGCCCAGTCCAGCGCCTGCACAGCGTGCAGGCGGGTTGTATCGAACAGCGGCACGCTCGCGTCGCTCTCCCCCACCAGCAGCGAGAACTCCGTGCAGCCGAGGATGATGCCCTCGGCCCCCGCCGCGACGAGTCCCGCCATGATTGCCGCGAGCGCAGCGCGCGACGACTCGATGCGCCTGCCCAGCACCAGTTCCTCGAAGATCACGCGGTGGATCAACTGGCGCTCCTGCAGGTCCGGTACCAGCACGGCGAGTCCGTGCCGCTGACGCAGCCGTTCGACGTAGAAATCCTGTTCCATGACGAAACGCGTGCCGAGCAGGCCGACCCGGGACAGCCCCGCCGCACGCACCGCCGCTGCGGTTGCATCGGCGACGTGCAGCACCGGGATGCCGACTGCAGCCTCGACCGCAGGTGCGACCTTGTGCATCGTATTCGCGCCGATCAGGATGCAGCCCGCACCGGCGCGCTCGAGCGCCCGCGCGGCAGCGGCCAGCTGTGCACCGGCTTCCTCCCACGCCGCAGCGCGCTGCAGCGTCTCAATCTCATGGAAATCGACGCTGTAAAGCAGCAGCTTCGCCGAATGCAGTCCTCCCAGCCGCTGCCGAATGCCTTCGTTGAGGAGCCGGTAATAGGAAGCCGTCGATTCCCAGCTCATGCCACCGAGCAGCCCGATGGTCTGCATGACGCCACCTGCGGAAAGGGTTTCAGATGTCGAAGTACATCACATCGGCGTTCTGTGTGTCGTCGCGGCTGGCGACACGCAGGTCCGGATCCTTCAGCGAGACGCGCGAGCGCGGTGCCACGCTCCTGGTGATGAACACCGAACCGCCGATCACGCTGCCCTCGCCGATCACCGTGTCGCCGCCGAGGATCGTCGCGTTGGCATAGATCGTGACGCCGCTCTCGACGGTCGGATGGCGCTTCTGGCTGCGGATGAACTGGCCGGTCGAGTCGCGCGGCAGCGAAATGGCCCCGAGCGTGACGCCCTGATAGAGCCGGACACGCGCGCCGACGACCGCGGTCGCGCCGATCACGACCCCGGTCGCGTGGTCGACGAAGAAGCGTGGGCCGATATCCGCAGCGGGATGGATGTCGCAGCCGGTGCGTGAGTGGGCCCACTCGGTCATGATGCGCGGCATCAGCGGTACGCCCAGCACGTGCAGCGCATGGGCAATGCGGTACACGCTGACCGCCAGCAGACCCGGATAAGCCAGGATGACCTCATCCGGACCCGTCGCCGCCGGATCCCCTTCGTGGGCCGCCTGTACGTCGCCATCGAGCTGCGTGCGGATCTGCGGCAGGCGGCCCAGGAACTCCTCGCTCAGTGACCGCGCCCGCGCGCCCGACGGCACGCCCCTGAGCGCCTCGCCGCGCGATGCGGCGCCGCGCTGCAGGTCGTGGCACAGGCACTGTGCGATCTCGGCTTCGAGCCGCGGCTTCAGATCCGCGATGCCGGATGCGATGTAGGTCGCGAGATTCTGCTGGTCGAGGTCGCGACGCCCGAAGTAGCCCGGGTACAGCAGCGCCAGCACCTCCTGCAGGATCAGCGCGATCGCGTCCTGGGACGGCAGGCAGCGCGGCGCAAGAGCCACGGCACGGGCGTCGGCGCCGTAGCTCGCGATCAGCTTCTCGGCAAGCCTGTCCGGGCCGGCGCTGGTGCTCATCGGAGCTTCTTCAGGCGACGGCCTGCATCTTCTCGACGTCGGCGAACAGTCCGTCGAACAGCGCTCCGGAGAGGTAACGCTCGCCGGCGTCCGGCAGTATGACGACGATCGTCTTGCCGGCCTGTGCGGGCTCGGCCGCCAGGCGCAATGCCGCGGCCATGGCGGCGCCACAGGAGATGCCGCACAGGATGCCTTCCTCGCGCGCCAGCTGGCGCGCGGTCGCAATCGCCTCGTCGTTACTGACCTGCTCGACGCGGTCGACCAGCGACAGGTCGAGGTTCTTCGGCACGAAACCGGCGCCGATGCCCTGGATCTTGTGCGGCGACGGCACGACGGGCTCGCCGGCGCGCGTCTGGCTGATGACCGGCGAATGCGTCGGCTCGACGGCGACCGTGAGGATGGCCTTGCCGCGGGTGTTCTTGATGTAACGGGATACGCCGGTCAGCGTACCGCCGGTGCCGACGCCGCTGACGAACACATCGACAGTGCCGTCGGTGTCGTCCCAGATTTCAGGTCCTGTCGTGGCCTCATGGATCGCCGGGTTCGCCGGGTTCTCGAACTGTTTCATCAGCAGGTACTTCTGCGGCTCGGCGGCAGCGAGTTCCTCGGCCTTGGCGATCGCGCCCTTCATGCCCTTGGCGCCCGGTGTCAGCACCAGGGTGGCGCCAAATGCGATCAGCACCTTGCGCCGCTCCATGCTCATCGTCTCGGGCATCGTCAGGACGCAGCCGTAGCCACGCGCGGCGGCGGCAAAGGCCAGCGCGATGCCGGTGTTGCCGCTGGTGGCCTCGACAATCGACATGCCGGGCTTCAGCGTCCCGCGCTGCTCGGCATCCCAGACCATGGCCGAGCCGATCCGGCACTTGACCGAGTACGCCGGGTTTCGGCCCTCGATCTTGGCGAGGATCGTCGCGCCGGAGCCTGCGCCCAGGCGGTTGATGCGTACCAGTGGGGTATGACCGATCGAGCGGGTGTTGTCGGAATAAACGCGCATGCTGCACCTCTTGGGATGTCGGGGGTCCCGCCTGCGGGAAGGCCCCGATTTTCCCCCAAACCGCGAGGCGATTGCCAGCCCCCGGACTGGTTATGAGCTCATGCCGGACGGTTATAAGGGTGCAGGCGTCATGGCCAGGGGCAGCGGCCGCGCGATGATGAAGCCCTGGATGAAGTCGATCCCCATCTGCCGCGCCTTGTCGAGCGAGCGCTGGTCCTCGACCTGCTCGGCGACGACCCGGAAATTGAGGCTGCGCGACAGGTCGATCATCGCCGCGACGACCGCCTGGTTGACCGCATCGTTGCCGAGGTCGCGGATGAAGGAGCCGTCGATCTTCAGGTAGTTGATCGGCAGCGTCTTCAGGTTCGCAAACGACGACAGGCCGCCGCCGAAGTCGTCGAGTGCAAATTCGCAGCCCATTCCATGCAGCACATCGATGAAGCGGCGCGCATGGTCGAGGTTGGCGACGACCGCAGTCTCGGGGATCTCGAAGCAGATGTCCTGCGGCAGCGCCCCGGCATGGTCGAAACACTCGACGACGAACTCGAGGAAGCCGGCATCGCCCAGCGTCTGCGCCGCGATGTTGATCGCGACGCTGCGGCCCTTCGCCAGCTTCAGGCCACCCCGGCCCAGCGCGCCGAGGACCGCCTGGACGACCCAGCGGTCGATGTGCGGCATCAGCCGGTAGCGTTCCGCGGCCCGCATGAATTCCGCCGGCGGCACGACCGGACCGCCCTGCTCGCCCTCGAGGCGCACGAACACCTCGAACGCGGGGCCGCGCTGGCCGCCGGAGTTCGCATGCACGATCGGCTGGTACCAGAGCTCGAAGCGGTTGTCACGCAGCGCCGCCTGCAGGCGCTGCAGCCAGAAGATGTCGCCGCGATGACGCGCGGTGGCTTCCTCACGCGACGAATAGATATGCACGCCGCCCTGCTTCTTCGCGATGTAGCAGGCCGAATCGGCAGAATCCATGACATCCTGCAGCGAGCCGGCGTCGCGGCCGATCTCGACCAGCCCGACGCTGACGCCGACGTTGAAAATGCGGTCCTTCCACGCGAAGCGGAAGCCGTTGACGGACCTGACGACATCGTCGGCAATCTGGCGCGCCTTCTCGAGCGGGCAGCCCGCCAGCAACAGCGCAAACTCGTCGCCGCCGATGCGCCCGACCGAGTCGGAATCGCGCACCGCATCGCGGATCAGCGTCGCTATCTCGCGCAACATGTTGTCGCCGGCCGCATGCCCGCCGGAGTCATTGACGAGCTTGAAGCGGTCGAGGTCGAGGAAGCACAGCGCGTGGTGCACATCGCCGGCCTGCGCCGAATCCATCATCTCCTGCAGGCGCCGCTCGAACTCGCGCCGGTTGATCAGGCCGGTCAGTGCGTCATGACTCGCCTGGTAGGTCATCTGCCGCGTGATGCCGCGCAGCTCGCTGGTGTCGTGCAGCACGATGACGGCGCCAACGACCTTCTCGTCGTCGCCGCGCAGCGGCGAGATGTTGAGCTCGACCGAGCGCTCCTGCGCACCGCCTGCCGGGACGATCAGGGCCCGCCGGCTGACGACGACGCGGTTGCCGGTGGAGAGCGCCCTGCGCACCGGATCGCCGAGCGGCCGGCGGTCGACTTCGTCGACGAGCTGGGCGGCATCGGCAAAGGCCCTGCCCTGCAACTCCGCCAGGCCGAGCCCCAGCATCGCGACGGCCGACTGGTTCAGGTAGTCGATGCGGCCGTCCGCCTCGACAGTGATGATGCCGTCGTCCATCGACTCCAGGGTCGCGAGCGCCCGCGGGCGCGCTGCGCTCGGCGCTACGGCGACAGGGTCCGGCAGCATTTCAGTGACCGTGAACAGCAACGCCGGACTACCGCCGCTCTGGATGACGATGCTGGACAGTTCCGCCCGCGTGACCTGGCCGCCGGGAGCGGTGAGTTCAATCTCATAGCGGTCCGCCGCCGGCTCGCCGGCGAGGCGACGCTGCAGGTTGCGCTCGACGAGTTCGGCATAGTCAGGCACGACGAATTCGGACAGCCGGCGGCCGATGAGCTCGCCCGGACCGACACCGAGCAGGCTCTCGAAGCGTGCGTTGGCGAACACGATGCGTTCGTTGTGGACCAGCACGCCCTCGTGAACCGTCTCGACGAGGCGGCGGAACAGCTGATCCCGGTCGCTGTCAGGACCGATCCGCTGGCGCCGCGACTCGACCAGGCTGTTGACTGCTGCGCTGAGGTTGCGCAGCGCCTCGGGCTGCCCGTCGATCTCGAGCGGACGCGCCGCGCCCGGGTCCCCCGAAATAAGCAGAATCTCGCTGGCCATACGCTCCACCGCGCTATCCTGCCGGCGCTTGCGGATGTATAAGGCTACGCAGAGCGCGACAAGCAGCGCCGACGTGACGGACCAGAACAGGAAAGTCGGCATGATCGGCACAGAATAGCCTACGGGCATGGCCAAGCTTGCCGAAATTGACCATAATCATCGATCTTAAAATAGCTGAATACAAACATATGGATACCGTGGTCGCGCGACAACAGATGGTCGATCAGCAGGTCCGCACCTGGGAGGTGCTCGACCCGCGTGTGCTCAGGGCGCTGGGCGCCGTGGAGCGCGAGCGTTTCGTGCCGGAAGCCTACCGGGACGTGGCATTCGCCGACGCACCGATCCCGATCGGGCATGGCCAGTCGCTGCTCGCGCCGAAGCTGCACGGGCGCATCCTCCAGGCACTGGAGCTCGAGCCGGGATCCAGCGCACTGGAGATCGGCACTGGTACCGGTTACCTGAGCGCATGCCTCGGGCTGCTCGCCGCCGGCGTACGGACACTGGAGGTGCATGCTGCGCTCGCCGCGATCGCACGCAGCAACCTGCGCGGCTGCCCGGGATCGATCACAGTCGAGACCGCCGACGCGCTCGCAACCGACCTCGGGGGCCCCTGGGACGCGATCGCGGTCACCGCCTCGTTGCCGCGGTATGACGCGCGCTTCGAACAGGCCCTGAGCGTCGGCGGCCGGCTGTTCGTGGTCGTCGGCGCAGCGCCGGTCATGGAAGCGACACTGGTGCGGCGCATGTCCGCCACTGCGTTCGCACGCGAGAGCCTGTTCGAAACCGTGATCGAGCCGCTCGAAGGCGCAGCGCCGATAAGCCGGTTCGTGTTCTGATGGTCACCGAGATGTCTCCACGGGAGTTCCTCGAGCGGCGCGCCGCGGGCGTGCCGATGACGCTGCTCGACGTGCGCGAGGATTGGGAGGTGCGACTGTCACCCGCGCCGAGCGAGTACCTGCACATCCCGATGGACGAGATTCCGCAGCGGCTCGACGCCCTGGAAAGGTCAGCGGAGGTCGTCGTGCTGTGTCGCGTCGGCGGCCGCTCCATGCAGGTGGCGCAGTTTCTGGAGCGTAGTGGCTTCGAGCGCGTCGTGAACTTGCAGGGCGGCATCCTCGCCTGGTCGCGCGACGTCGACCCGGCCATCCCGGTCTACTGACGTGCGCCGCCTGGTCCTGCTGGCCTGTATCGCGGTCGGCCAGGCCGCCGGCGCTGCGGACCTGCTCGCCGTCTACCACCGGGCGCTGCAGAACGATCCGCAGCTGCGCGAAGCCGAGGCCAACCGGCTCGCCGCGATCGAAGCCAAGCCGCAGGCCCAGGCAAATCTGTTTCCGCAGCTCTCGGCGAGCGGCAGCGCCTCGAAGGAGCGCGACACCGGTTCGACCAGCACGACGGTGCCGTTGACCGGCATCCCGGGCGCGCCCTCGGGACAGGAACTGGCTTACGGCTCGAACGGACAGACAACGACGATCAGCCACCAGTACGGCGTCACGCTGCGCCAGAACGTGTTCAGCTGGTCGAACTGGGTCGCGCTGCGGCGCGCCGATGCGCAGCTCGCGCAGGCCGAGGCGGACTACGAAGCCGCACAGCAGGACCTGATCGAGCGTGTCGCCGAGCGCTATTTCAACGTGCTGGCGGGGCAGGACGACGTCGAGTCGCAGGACGCGGCGCTGGTCTCGATCGACCAGCAACTGAACCAGGCCGAGTCGCGCTATCAGGCGGGACTGAGCGCGCTCACCGACGTCCAGGAAGCGCATGCCGCGCGCGACAGCGCGGCCGCCGCCGTCATCGAGTCGAAGCGCCAGCTGGCGGCGGCCCGCGAGCTGTTGTGGGAAATCACCGGCGATGCATTCGACTCGCTCGCCAGACCGATCGAGCCGTTCGAGACCAGCAATCCCGATCCCGCCAATCAGGAAACCTGGGTGCAGATGGCGTTGCGGCAGAACCTGGCCCTGGTATCGAGTCGTCTCGGAGCCGACATTGCCCGCGAGGATGTCAGCGCCGCAGAGGGCGGCCACGCGCCGACGCTCGACATCGTCGCGAGCGATTTCAAGAACACCAGCAACGCCGAATCGCTGTTCCCCGACGGCACGTCCGCCGGCGCGAGCGCCGTCGACCAGCGGGCACGCTCGATCGGGCTGCAGGTGACGTTTCCGCTCTACAGCGGCGGCGCGGTTTCGTCCAGGGTGCGCCAGGCCGTCTACCTGCAGCGCGCGGCCAAGGAGCGCGTCGAGCGCGTGGCGCGCACGACCGAGCGCTCCACGCGCGATTCGTATCTCGGGGTGATGTCCGAGGCGTCGCGGGTCAGGGCGCTGCGCCTGGCGGTCGACTCCAACAACCTCGCGCTGTCGGCTGCCGAGGCTGGCTTTGCCGCAGGCGCCCGCTCCAGCGTCGAGGTCCTGCAGGCGCGCAGCGCCTGGATCCAGGCGCGCACGAATTACTCGCGCAGCCGCTATGACTACCTGATCAACCTCGTCAGACTGCAACAGGCTGCAGGACTGCTCTCCGAACAGAGCCTGATCGGCATCAACGGCCTGCTGCGCGAACCGGCGACGGCGGCACCCTAGCCCAAAGGACTTCGATCATGTCTATCGCCAGACTGGCGCTCCCCGCAGCGGCGCTCTGCAGCCTGCTCAGCGGCTGTGGCGCAAAGACCAGCGACACCGCAGCCGAGCCGAAGGGCGCGGTCAGCGTCGTGACACTGCAGGCCGAACCAGTCGCGCTGACGCGCACGCTGCCCGGGCGCACCAGCGCGTTCCTGGTTGCGGAAGTCCGGCCGCAGGTCGGCGGCGTGATCCGCAGGCGCCTGTTTACCGAAGGGGGCAACGTCAAGGCCGGCCAGGTGTTGTTCGACCTGGACGACAGCCCGTATCGGGCGAACCTGGAGAGCGCCCGGGCGGCGCTGCAGCGCACCGAGGCGGCCGCCGTGGCGGCGCGACTCGCCGCCACCCGCTCTGCTGAACTGGTGCGCATCGATGCGGTCAGCCGGCAGGACGACGAGACGACGGTCGCGGCGCTCGGCCAGGCGGAGGCCGACGTCGCGGCTGCGAAGGCGGCCGTCACGACGGCCGAAGTCAACCTCGGCTACGCCCACATCGTGGCGCCGATCAGCGGGCGCATCGGCAAGTCGAGCGTCACGGCAGGCGCGCTGGTCACTGCGGGCCAGGCGACGGCACTCGCGACGATCCAGCAGCTCGACCCGCTGTACGTCGAGGTCGAGCAGTCGAGCGCCGAATGGCTATCGCTGCAGCGCCTGGTCGGAACCGGCCGTGCACTGTCGGCACGCGCCGAGACACCCGCAAGGATCATTCTCGAAGACGGCAGCAGCTACGCGCACGACGGCCGGTTCCAGTTCGCGGACGTCAGCGTCGACCCGGGCACCGGGAATTTCCTGCTGCGCGCGATCGTGCCGAACCCGGAGCTGGTGCTGCTGCCGGGAATGTACGTGCGCGCCGAGCTGGAGGAAGGGCAGCTGAAGGCCGGCGTGCTGGCCCCGCAGCAGGGCATCACCCGCAACCCCAAAGGCGACGGCACTGCCCTGATCGTCGGCAGGGACGGCAAGGTCGAGGCGCGCACCGTGCACGTCTCGCGCGTGATCGGCAACCGCTGGCTCGTCGACGACGGGCTCGTCGCCGGTGACCGCCTGATCGTCGAGGGGCTGCAGAAGATCGAACCCGGCATGCCGGTCGACGTCACCGAGTTCCAGGCCGCGGCGCCGGGCACGGCCCCGGCAGCGGCTCGCTGAAAAAGGACGGCAGCGGTGTCGCGTTTCTTCATCGACCGGCCGATCTTCGCGTGGGTGATCGCACTGATCATCATGCTGTTCGGCATCGTCGCGATCACGCGCCTGCCGATCTCCCGCTATCCGAACATTGCGCCGCCGATGATCTTCATCAATGCGCAGTATCCGGGCGCCTCCGCCAAGACCGTCGAGGACTCGGTGACCCAGATCATCGAACAGAACCTGACCGGCATCGACAACCTTATCTATCTGTCCTCGTCCAGCGACAACTACGGCGGCATCGGCATCCAGCTGACCTTCGCGAGCGGCACCAACCCCGACATTGCGCAGGTCCAGGTGCAGAACAAGCTGCAACAGGCGGTGCCGCTGCTGCCGCAGGTCGTGCAGTTGCAGGGCATTTCCGTCAACAAGGCATCCAACGGCTTCCTGGCGGTGATCGCGTTCGTCTCTGACGACGGCCGCATGAGCGCGAGCGACCTCGCCGACTACATCGCGACCAACGTGGTGGAGCCGATGAACCGCGTCAGCGGCGTCGGCAGCATCGAGCTTTTCGACTCGAAGTATGCGATGCGCATCTGGCTGGATGCGGACAAGCTCAAGGCCTACGCGATGACGCCTGGCGACGTGATCGCCGCAATCCAGGGCCAGAACGCGCAGCTGTCGGTCGGGCAGCTCGGCGGGGCTCCGTCGGTCCGCGGACAGCAGTTCAACGCGACCGTTACCGCGCTCGGGCGCCTGCAGACCCCCGAGCAGTTCCGCCGCATCGTCGTGCGCGGCAACGCCGGCGGCTCCATCCTGCGGCTCGGCGACGTCGCGCGGGTCGAACTCGGCCAGAGCGACTACGGCTTCGTCAACAATTTCAGCGGCAAGCCCGCCTCAGGGTTCGCAGTGAAGCTGGCGACCGGCGCCAATGCGCTGACGACGGTGCGCGGCGTTCGCGCGCTGCTCGATCAGCTGCGGCCCACGTTCCCGCCGGGGGTGCGGGCCGTGGTTCCGTTCGACGAGACGCCCTATGTGCGCAAGTCGATCGAGGAGGTGGCGAAGACGCTGGTCGAGGCGATCGTGCTGGTGTTCCTGGTGATGCTGCTGTTCCTGCAGAACCTGCGCGCGACGCTGATCCCGACGATCGCCGTGCCGGTCGTGCTGCTCGGCACCTTCGGCATCCTGTCGATTGCCGGCCTGTCGATCAACATGCTGACGATGTTCGCGATCGTGCTCGCGATCGGGCTCCTCGTCGACGATGCGATCGTCGTCGTCGAGAACGTCGAGCGCCTGATGCAGGAACAGAATCTCTCGCCGGTCGAAGCTACGCGCCGCTCGATGGACCAGATCACCGGCGCCCTGGTCGGCATCGCGACGGTGCTCGCCGCGGTGTTCATCCCGATGGCGTTCCTGCGCGGCTCGACCGGTGTGATCTACCGGCAGTTCTCGGTGACGATAGTGGCGGCGATGGGCCTGTCGGTACTGGTTGCGATCGTGCTGACGCCCGCGCTGTGCGCGACTCTTCTGCAGCCGATCCCGCACGATGCGGCGGCGCGCCGCGGCCTCTTCGGCTGGTTCAACCGGCGCTTCGCGAGCGCCAGCGGGCGCTACCAGACGATCGTCGCGCACATCATCGGGCGCCCCCTGCGCTACGTCCTCGCCTATGCAGCACTCGCATCGCTGATGGGCCTGCTGTTCGTGCGGCTGCCGACCGCCTTCGTACCCAACGAGGATCAGGGGCTGCTGATCACGATGGTCCAGACGCCGGTAGGCTCGACGACGGAGCGTACGCAGAAGGTCCTGGCCCAGGTGACGGATTACTTCCTGGGTCAGGAGAAGGACGCCGTCAATTCGATCTTTGCGATCGCCGGCTGGAGTTTCGGAGGCATCAGCCAGAATGCCGGCATTGCGTTCGCCGACCTCAAGGACTGGAGCGTGCGCAACACGGCGCAGCTTGGGGTCGCGGCCGTGCAGGCGCGCGCCAACGCGGCGCTGGCGGGCATCAAGGACGCCTTCGTGTTCGTATTCGCGCCGCCGCCGATCGAGGGCCTCGGCAATTCCTCGGGCTTTGATTTTTTCCTCAAGGACACCACCGGCCAGGGCCACCGCGCGCTGGTCGATGCGCGCAACCAGTTCCTGCAGCTGGCTGCAGCCAGCAAGCTGGTCACCAACGTGCGCCCCGCGGGCCTCGAGGATGCACCGCAGTTCCGCCTCGACCTCGACCCGGAGAAGGCCCTTTCCTACGGGGTATCGATGACCGACGTCGACGATACCCTCGCCGTGGCCTGGGGCGGCCGCTACATCGACGACTTCCTCGACCGCGGGCGCGTCAAGCACGTGATCATCCAGGGAGATGCGCCGTTCCGGATGGTCCCGGAGGACTTCGCACGCTGGTACGTGCGCAACGACCGCTCGGCGATGGTGTCGATCGGCTCGATCGCGACCTCGCACTGGGAGTACGGACCGCCTTCCCTGGAGCGCTACAACGGCACCGCTGCGGTCGAGATCAATGGCGAGGCCGCGCCCGGCGTGAGTTCGGGCGAGGCGATGCGCGAGGTCGAGCACATGGTCGCGCAATTGCCGCCCGGTTACTCCGCAGAGTTCACCGGACAGTCCTACGAGGAGCGCGCCGCCGGCGCGCAGACGCCGATGCTGTACACGCTGTCGCTGATCGTCGTGTTCCTGTGCCTCGCGGCGCTGTACGAGAGCTGGTCGATCCCCGTGGCGATCCTGCTGGCTGCACCCCTCGGGATCATCGGTGCCGTGATCGCGACCGCGCTGCTGAAAATGGAGCGCGACGTGTATTTCCAGGTCGCCATGCTGACGACGATCGGGCTGGCCTCGAAGAATGCGATCCTGATCGTCGAGTTCGCGAAGGAGAACGTCGAGGCCGGCCAGCACATCATCGAGGCGACGCTGCACGCGGTGCGCGACCGTCTGCGGCCGATCCTGATGACCTCGTTCGCGTTCGGCTTCGGTGTATTGCCGCTGGCGCTCGCCACCGGCGCCGGCGCCGGCGCGCAGCGCGCCATCGGCACCGGGGTCGTCGGCGGCATGCTTGCCGGTACCCTGCTCGGGATCTTCTTCATTCCGCTGCTGTTCGTCATGGTACAGCGGCTGTTCCACAGCCTGCCGGATGATGGGGCGGCGCCGTGAGGGGCCTGCGGGCGCGACCTGCGGGCCTGATGGCGCTCGGCATGCTCGCGGCATGCACGTTCGAGCCGCGCTACAGGACCCCGCCGCTGCCGGTGAACGACGCGTGGCCGATCCCGGCGACGACTGCGGAACCGGCGCCCGACGCCGCGGCAACCGCGACGGCCGATGTCGGCTGGCGCGACTTCTTCATCGACGAGCGGCTGCAGGCCCTTATCGCGCAGGCGCTCGCCGGCAACCGCGACCTGGCCATTGCCATCGCCAGCGTGGAGCGCGCCCGCGCGCTGTACCACATTCAGCGGGCCAACCTTCTGCCCGCGATCGGTGCGACCGGCGCGTTCTCGAAGCAGAAGATCCCGCCGGCGCTGTCCGACGGCTCGCCGGCGTCGATCTACCAGAGCTATTCGGTCAACGTCGGCATCGCGTCGTTCGAACTCGACCTGTTCGGGCGTGTGCGCTCCCTGAGCCACGCGGCGCTGGAAGCATTCCTGGCACAGGAAGAGACCCGGCGCGGCGCACAGCTGACGCTGATCGCCGCCGTCGCCGATGCCTACCTCGCGCTCGCTGCGGACCGCGAGCTGCAGCGACTCTCCGCTGCGACGCTGAAGAGTCAGCAGGCCTCCTACGACCTGACCGCGCAGCGTCATACGAGCGGCTCGGCCTCCGCCCTCGACCTCGCGCAGGCGCGCTCCACGGTCGAGGCGGCGCGGGCTGATGTCGCCCGCTATGCGGGAAATGTCGCGCAGGACCTCGACGCGCTCGAGCTGCTGCTCGGCGGGCCCGCGAATACCGAGCTGTTGCCGCAGGGCCTCGATCCGCGCGTCGCGAGCCTCGGGGTTCCGCCCGCGGGCCTGCCGTCGACCACGCTGCTGCGCCGTCCGGACATCCGCGCAGCGGAGCACCAGCTGCGCGCCGCCAATGCCAACATCGGCGCAGTGCGTGCCGCGCTGTTCCCGACGGTGAGCCTGGTCGGCAGCGTCGGGTCAGCGAGCGCGGGATTGTCCGGCCTGTTCAAAAGCGGGACCGGACAGTGGAGCTTCGCACCCCAGGTGACGCTCCCGCTGTTCGACGGCGGCGCCAACCTCGCTGGGCTCGCGCAGGCGAACGCTGAGCGGAAAATCGCGGTTGCGGCCTACGACAGGTCCGTGCAGTCGGCGTTCCGCGATGTCGCGGACGGCCTGGCACTTGCGACGACGCTGCGCCAGGAACGCGAAGCCGATGCGGACCTCGCAGCGGCGACCGCGACCGCATTCGACCTCGCGCAGCAGCGCTACAAGGCCGGGCGCGACAGTTATCTGAACCTGCTGGACGCGGAGCGCAGCAACTACGCCGCGCAGCAGCAGCTGATCGCGGCGCAGGCCGCGGAACAGGTCAATCGCGTCGCACTGTATGCGGCGCTGGGCGGCGGCTGGCGGGAACGCAGCGCCGTCAGCGGCCCAGCGCCTGCAGGCGTGCCGGCTCGATGATCTCGATCCAGTAGCCGTCCGGGTCCTTGATGAAGGCGACATCGCGCATGCGCCCCTGGTCGGGGCGCTTGACGTAGGTCACTCCGTGGCTGTCGAACCAGGCGACGGCCGCGTCGAGATCCGGGACGGAGAAGCAGATATGCCCGAACCCCTGCGGCTGCGCGTTGCCGTCGTGGTAGCGGAATCCGGGATCGTTCTCCGTGCCCCAGTTGTGCGTCAGCTCCAGCACGCCGCGTTGTGCGAACGTCCACGCCGTGCGCTCGCCGGCATCCTGCGGCACGGTCGCGCCGGCTGCAGCGGCCGCATGTGCGAGGAAGTACAGCGAGAACTTCATCTCCGGGAAATCCAGCTTGCGCAGCACCCGCATGCCGATCAGTCGCGTGTAGAAGTCGAGGGAAACTGCCGGATCGCGCACGCGCAGCATCGAATGGTTGAACACGAATCCCTGCGTGACCGGCGCAGGCGCCGCGCAGGTACCGGGATGATTTTCGGTCGTGAAGCTCATGCGCTCAGTCCTCCAGTGTGGCCAGGTACGCCGCGAGGTTGTCGATGTCGGCGTCGCTCAGGGACTTTGCAGTCTCTGCCATCAGCGCAGCGTAGGTGCCGGTGCGCCGCCCCGACTGGTAGGCCTTCAGCGCATTGACGAGATACCTGCGGCTCTGGCCGGCGAGTCGGGGGTATTCCGGCACGACGCCGGAGCGTCCATCGGCGCCATGGCAGGACGCGCACAGCACGAATCTGGCGCGCCCCGCCTCCACGTCGCCGTCACCCGCGCGGGCAACACCGCTCGGCGAAATGCAAAGCGCTGCGCCCAGCATCAGCCGCACTATGCTCATTGCAGCACAGCCGCGGAAGCGATCGCGCCCGCCGCCAGCAGCTGGCGCACCACTTCCTGGCGCCGTTCCCAGGGGATGATGCGCTGTTGCCGGTAGCCGGCCACTTCGGCTGCGGTGTAGTCGCGGAAGTCCGCGGGCAGCTGCGCGGCACTGTAGGTCCGCAGCAGCCAGCTGAGCATCGTCGCAAGGTCCGCATCGTCGAGCGCCGACATCGCGACGTTCGGAACCTCGGCGAGATAGGCGCGCCCTGCGGGGCTGCGCGCGAAGTAACCGATGCGATCCACGAGCGTCGGGATCTCGCTGACGGAACGTCCCGTGTGCCCGTGGCAGCCGGCGCAGTTCGAGGCGTACAGGACCGCAGGTCGCGACAGGTGCCGGATCGACGGCGGAACGTCGGCGGCGCGGGCAGGTGCCGCGGCGGCAAGCGCCGCACCGCCGGCCAGCGCGATCCGGAGCAGCCGGCCTGCGCTCATCAGTCCGCCAGCCCGACCAGCGCGGCACTCGAGCAGTGATAGACCATGCTCGAGGCACCGAAGCACCAGACGATGTCGTTGTTCAGCTGCGGCCGGTAGGTCGGCATGTCGCCTTCCTGGCCGAGGCATGCGCAGCGGCCGCAGGAATCCGCGCCGCAGCAGTCGCGGTACGCGATCAGGTAGGTCTTGCGGTCGTCGGGATTCACGCAGGAGCCGATCCACGAGGTCGGCGACGGTGTCGTGCCGGGCGGACAGGTACTCGGGCCGCCGCCACAGCACGCGCACAGGTAACCGTCGCTGGCGCAGTAGCGCCAGTAGTTGCACTGCGCCGGATCCTTCGTCTGCGCCCGGTCGACGAACTTCCAGCCGGGCTCGGCGGCCTGCGCCTTGCGCCAGACCGGCAGCACCGGCAGCGCTGCGGTCGCGACCAGCGCGGCGCCGACCTTCGCGATCAGCGAGCGGCGCGACAGGCGCTGCGCGCCGCGGCGGGAACCTGCCTCGAACAGCCGGTCGAAGGTATTGCGGGACAACAGCTTCATGAATTGACCTCCGCCGCAGCAGTGGCACGGGCGTCGCGCGCCTTCAGGTAGGCCTGGATCGAGCCGTAGCCGGTCTCCTCGGCGACGACCAGGCTCTCGAGATGCTCGCGGCTGTTGACGAGCCCCTTGGCCCGGATCACGCCTTCGCGGTCGATCAGCACCGCATACGGCAGCTTGCCGACCTGGAAGGCCATGCCGACCGCCGGCGAGACCACAAAGGGCAGTGCCTGCAGCGCATGGTCTTCGATCATGCGCCGCTGCTCGTCGAGTTCGCCGTCGCCGATCAGGATGACCTGCAGGTTCTCACCGGCGGCGAAGGACTTCGCGATCGGCAGCAGCTTCTTGCACACCGGGCAGGTCGCCGAAACGAACAGCAGCAACCGGCTGCGGCCGCGGGCGTCTGCGCCACCGATCAGGAGCGACTCGTTGGCGAGGGACAGGACGGTCAGAGTCGGCGCCGGGTGCCCGACCTCGGGACCCTGGTTGCCGACCAGTGCGCCCATCGGTGCGAGCCGCTCGTGCAGGATGCCGATCTGCCGCGACAGTCCAAAGACCATGATCGCCAGCACGACGATCAGGATCGTGTGCAGCAGCAATACATACGGCAACAGGGCGCTCATGCCGGGCGCACCGTCGCCCCCGCAGGGAACAGCAGTCCCACGGACAGGTAACAGAAGAACAGGCACAGCGCTGCGCCGTCGGCGATCGCGTATTCCAGCGCCGACAGGGCGGACGGCTCGCCGGCCGGCACCAGCGCGAGTGCCGCCGCCAGCAGCGCGGCATTGCGCAGGAGCAGCGCCGGCGACAGCGACTGGCGCAGGTCCGAACGAAAACAGCCGCAGTCGATCGAGGTGCGCCCGCGGGCGAGGTTGATGGCGAGCGCCGTACTGAACAGGCACAGCAGCAGCGCAGCGGCGCTGCCGGCCAGCGGACGGGAGGCGGCGAAGAGCAGCCCAAGCGCAACGGCAGCCTCGAGCGGCGGCAAGGCCCACGCCACCGGCACGATCAGCGCACGCGGCAGCACATGGAAGTTCTGCACGACACCGGGCCATGCAGACCAGCCCTGGATCTTGCCGACTGCGGCTGCCGCAAATACCAGTGCGAGCCACATCGCGAACGCCTCACGCAGCAGGGCCGGCATCATGCTACTCCCCCGGTACCGTCAGCAGGGTCGGCGTGAAGCCGAGCTTGTCGAGCGTATGCAGCAGCTTGCCGGAGCCTGCGTCGTAGATCTGCACCTCGGGATCCTCCGGGAGCGCGTACAGCAGCGGCGCCGCGTCCTGGCTGACCGCGATGGACTGCGCGGGCTTGCTGAGCGCGATGCGCTGCAGGCGCTTGCCGCTCGTCGCATCGAACACCCAGACTTCCGTGCCGAAATCCTTGTGCGTCCACTCATGGCCCTGGTGCATCAGCACGTACAGCCGCCTCGAAGGCACGTGGAAATGCGTCACCTGCCAGCCGCCCGGTTTCCAGCCCGCAGCGCGCTCCACATCGCTCGCGAGCTGCCAGGACGGCAGCGCGACCGCCGCCGCGCCCGACAGGTCGAGCGGATGGACGAGGCCGGAGTACGCCACCAGGTACAGGAGCCGGTCCGGTTTGTCCCAGCCGGAATGCTCGAACACCGGATCGTGTTCCGCATCGAACACCTTGCGCAGGTGTTCGCGGGTCGCCTTGAGCTGCTCGTCGAACGTGACCGTGACGACGGAGCCGTCGGCACAGATCGACGTGAAGCGCATCGGTGCCTGCGGGAACACGAGACCACAGCCCGGGATATCGATGTCGCCCACGTACTGGCGGCTCTTCAGGTCGACGACGCTGACCGCCGTGCGCGGCGCCAGGTTGAAGGACAGGCCATAACGCCCATCCGGCGTCACACCGAAGTCGTATTTCTTCGAGACGACCAGCAGCCGGCCGCTGGGCAGCGGGATGTCGTCCTGGACGTTCAGCGTGCGGGCATCGCGCACGACGACATAGTCGCTGCGCTTGCCGCGGGTGTGTTTCTCGAAGTAGGTGTCGGCGGCATAGACGTAAGCGCCATCCGGCGACACGGCGAAGTTCGGCCAGTAGCCCTGGTTGAACATGCCTTCCAGCTTGCCGGTCGTCCCGTCGACGATATAGGTGCGCGCCGCCTCGGCGGCCGGGAACGAAGTGTCCAGTACGAACAGCCGCCGCGGGCCGGTCGGGGACAGCACGGCAGTGACGTGTGACTCCGACACGCCGAGTTTCGCGCCCGGATCGAGATCGTCGCGCTCTGCGGCATCGAGACTTGCGCCGCCCGACAGCAGCGATCCGGCAGCAAGGAGGATCAGGGCACACGGTATCGGTCCGGTTGTCATGCCCAACATTAAACCGCAAGCCAGCGCGTTAGCCAACCGGCGCCCTGTGGCAGAATCAGGCTGGTACAGGATGCCAGAGGGGCCGATCGTGCATAGTCACCAGGGGGTCAGCTATCGGTTGCGTGTGGCAACGGCTGCGGATGAACCCGACCTGCGCGAACTCATCGCTCGTTCCATCCGTGAACTCGGTGCCGACGACTACACCCCTGAACAGATCGAGGCCGCGCTGTCGGGGGCATTCGGGGTCGACAGTTCCCTGATCCGGGATGGAACCTACTTCATCGTGGTTACCGGGCGTGGCGAGATCGCCGGATGCGGAGGATGGAGCAAGCGCCGGACGCTGTTTGGCGGCAATGCCCGTGCTGGTCGCGACGACGCCTGGCTAGACCCTCGCACCGACGCGGCGAAGATCCGCGCGTTCTTCATCCACCCGGATCATGCACGGCGCGGGCTAGGCCGATTGATCCTCGAACGCAGCGAGGCCGAGGCTATCGCTGCCGGCTTCGCGGCGTTCGAACTCATGGCGACATTGCCCGGGACCCGTCTCTACCAGAAATGCGGATACCTGCCCGGCGCGCCGATCCAGCATCCGCTGCCGGGCGGCATCGCCATTACGTTCGTGCCGATGCGCAAGCGGGCGGCCTGATCAGGACGGTCCACGACCTGCGGCAATCAGGGTTCCCGAAATCCCTGATCCGGTGTCGGGCACCAGGTATTCCAGGACAGAACGAACAACAATGCGGTCAAGCCAACCGTGATGCGGCTCGGAGCCAGCAACACCGTGACCACACGGAGCGTGCCGCGAAGAATGGCGAAACTGGCAACACACAGGAAGGCACGCATCTGACGGAGGAGTAAGGGGATCGCCGGCAGCAGGTAGCGCAGCTGCAGGGCGATGAAGAAGATCATCAGATCGACGCCAATGTAATTGGTAACCAGCAGGAAAACCCGCAGTTCGGGATTCATCACGAGCAGAAGCATCAGCAGAACGACGACCGCTCCATACCTGTTCATCCACGGGCGCGGGTACGACAAGGAAATGCTTTTTTTCTCGGTCATCCGACCCCTCCTGCCCTCAATGAAGCTGTGTTGCGTCGCTCCAACCGGATGTCAGGCGGGGCGCCGCGGCCGCTGGTTCGCGCTGACGGACTTGATGATAAGCTGCGGATGCCAGACCGTGCGGGCCGGAAGATGCGCTGGGTGAATAATTTATCTACCCTGAGTCGGGGAGCCTCATTAAATTTCCCGGGAACCGGAGAACAAAAATGGCGAATTTCCTGACGGTCATTCACGAATGCGAGGATTACGCGACCGCTCTCAAGGCCTATGCAGTGGATGCGGCGGAGCGGAAGCACGCAGGGCTGACAGACCTCGCCGTTCTGCAGCTCGACGATGACCCGAACAACCTGCTGATCCTGTGGGCGGTCGGTGACGTTGCCCGTGCGACGGCGTTCTTCGATTCGCCCGCATTGGCCGCGCATATGGTCAAGAATGCCGGCGTGGTGGGTCCCCCCGAACGACACTTCTGGAAGGCCTGAGAGCGCAGTCCGCGGATCACCGCGCATTCGGCGCCGGAATGTACTCAATAACGCTCACTGTCAGGAGTTCAGCCCGATGAAAAAAATCGATCTTTCAGCTGTACCCTCGCAGACCGGCAGCAACTATCCAGGCCCCTTTGCCGAGCCCTGCAGTGCCCAGTCCTGTCAGCGACTGGCGCGTTTCGCGGGCCTGACTCAATTCGGCGTCAACCTGACCACCATGGAGCCCGGCGCGTGGTCCAGTCAGCGTCATTGGCATAGTCATGAGGACGAGTTCGTCTGGGTTCTCGACGGCGAACTGACACTGGTTACCGATGCCGGCGAAGAAGTTTTGCGTGCCGGCGACTGCGCGGCATTCAGACGCGGCGACCCCGATGGCCATCATCTGATAAACAAATCCGGGCGGCCGGCGCAAGTGCTCGAAATCGGCACCACGGACCCGCAGGATCGCTGCGTATACCCGGATATCGACATGATCGCCGATGCCGTCGGGTACGCGCACCGCGACGGGACTCCGTACCCGCAGAACAAATAGGCCGCCTGGAAAACGCGCCTGGTGGACGTGACCCGGGACCCGCGCTGCCTGTGCGGAGGATCGACCTGTCAGGTCAACAGCGCCAGCACCCGCGCGACACTGCCGCGGTTCGCCGCGACGACATTGCGGCCGATCCCGCCGATGCGCTCACGTTCGCCCCTGTCCTCAAGCAGGCGCGCCACCGCCGCGGCCAGCGACGCCGCATCCGTGACGCGCAGGACCGCGCCGGCGCTGGTCAGCAGCGCCGCGATCTCGCGCCCGTTCGCATCGGAGGGACCGGTGAGCACCGGTAGCCCGAGCGCCGCGGGTTCGAGCAGGTTGTGCCCGCCGATGGGCACGAGGCTGCCGCCGACGAATGCCACGTCGGCCGCGGCGTAGAACGACAGCAGCTCGCCGGTCGTATCGACCAGCAGCACCGACTCTGCAGGCGTCACGGGACGCGACTGCGTGCGCCGGGCAAAGGGGATGTCGCGCCCGGCGAGCAGCGCAGCGACAGCCTCGAAGCGCTGCGGATGGCGCGGCACGAGCACCAGCAAGGCGCCCGGCAGCCGCTGCCGCACGAGCGCGTGCGCTGCCAGCAGCGTCTCCTCCTCGCCCGGGTGCGTGCTGCCGGCGACCCACACCGGGCGCTCACCCAGCACGGTCGCACGCAGGCCCTGCCCCGCCGCGACCGCAGCCGCATCGATATCGATGTCGAACTTCAGGTTGCCGACGACGCGGGTACGGGCCGGCTCCGCGCCGATCGCGACGAAGCGCGCCGCATCCGCGTCGCTCTGCGCGCCGACCGTGACATCGGCGGCGAACAGCGCAGCGAACAGCTTGCCGGCGCGGCGATAGCGGCTGACCGAGCGCTCCGACAGGCGCGCGCTGGCCAGAATGACCGGCACATGTGCGCGCGCGCAGGCATGGAACAGGTTGGGCCACAGCTCCGTCTCCAGGATCACGAGGCGGCGCGGCCGGATGCGCCGCAGGAAACGGCGCATGTTGCCGGGCGAGTCGTAAGGCAGGTAGCGCACGGTCGCCAGGTCGCCGAACAGCGCCTCTGCCCGCGCACGCCCCGTCGGCGTCGCGCAGGTCAGCACCAGCGGTGCGTCCGGGTCCAGCCGTTGCAGGGCGCGCACGAGCGGCGCCGCCGCCGTCATCTCGCCGAGCGAGACCGCATGCACCCAGGTCGTCGCGGCGTTCCCCGCCACGGCCGCCCCACAGCCGAAGCGTTCGCCCAGCCCCTGCCAGTAGCGCCGGTCGCGCCAGCCCCGCCACAGCAGCTGCGCGAACGCGAACGGCATCGCGACGAAGATCAGCAGCGTGTAAAGGCGACGCACGCGCGCTACCCCTGCCTGGGCGCAGTGCCGCCCGCCGCCGCATAGCCGTTGAGTACCGCGCTCCAGTCGGCAGCGGTGAAGCGACCGGCCGGCAGGTCCGCCGACACCTTCAGCAGCGAGCGACGCAGGCGGCCGAGGTTCGCGTCGCGCCAGTCGCCCGGGGGGCGCAGCCGGCCGCGGTCGAAGTCGACGATGCTGAGGCTGCCGTCGCCGGCGACGAGCAGGTTGTGCGCGTTGAGGTCGGCATGGTCGCAGCCCGCCGCATGCAGCCGCGCGACGATCGCGCCCAGCGCATGCCACAGGTCATTGCCGGCCGGCCGTGCACCCAGCAGGTCGCTGAGCGGCGCGGCATCGGGAATGCGCCGCGTGATCAGGTCGCAGCGATAGCTGAGCCCCGAGCGCAGATAGCGCGCGCCGACCGGCTCCGGAACCGGCAGGCCGCGCGCGCGCAGGTCCGCCAGCAGCCGCCATTCGACGAACGCGCGTACTGCCGCCTCGCCGCGCCACAGGTAGCTGTCCAGCGCGACCTGCGTGGCCAGCCAGCCGCCGCGCCGGTAATGGCGCAGCGCCCAGCGATCCCCACCGGGCGTCGTGACGAACCAGGAGGAACCGCGCCCGCGCGACGTGGGCTGCAGCGCGCCGTGCGTCTGCCAGTAATGCGGCGTGAACAGCGCCTCCGGATCGGGCTCGAAGGCGACGCCGTCGGCTGCCGCGATGAGCAGCGCGCCAGCAGCCGTCGCGACGCGGCGGACGCCGTCACCGGTCATGTTCTGCAGCGCGTCTGCGGCGGGTCACAGCAGGAGTTTATCACCCCGCCTGCCGCGCATTTGGCTACCATAGGGCGATGAGCGAAATCAGGGTGCCGATATCACCGGGCGAAATGCTCGACAAGATCACGATCCTGCGCATCAAGTCGCAGCGCATGACCGATCCTCTGAAGCTGCGCAACGTGCGCGTCGAGCTCGATGCGCTGGTCGCGACCTGGCAGGCCTCGCCCTACGCGGGCGCTGACATCGCCGCGGAGGAAGCGGCGCTGCAGGCGGTCAACGAGCGCCTGTGGGTCATCGAGGACGACATCCGCGACAAGGAACGCGCACAGTGCTTCGATGCCGGGTTCATCGCGCTCGCGCGGGCGGTATATTTCGAGAACGACGAGCGGGCCGCGATCAAGCGGCGCATCAATGTCAGCCTGGGATCGCTGCTGGTCGAGGAAAAGTCCTACAGCAGCTACAAGCCGGCGCCGTAGTCCGCACCTCGAGCCACCTTCAGCCGGCGACCGATACTCCGCCCAGCGTGTACTCGGCGCTGCAGTAGGGACACTTCGCCCAACCGGTCTCCTCGATCGGCAGGTAGACCTTCGGATGGGAGTTCCACAGCACCATGCCCGGCATCGGGCAGGACAGCGGCAGGTCCGCCGCGGTGACCGTGTATTCGTTCCTGTCGTTTGCCTGGATCATGGACATCGCTCTCCGCCTGCCTCGAGGTGCGCATGATAACCCGCCGCACCCCGGGTCTGGTCACCCTTCGCTGCCGGCGGCGAATGCGGCATCCCAGATCTCCCCGACCCGCGCACGGGTCTTCGCAAAGGCTGCCGCATCGACGACCCGCTCGCCTGCACTCTCCAGCGACAGCCGGTGCAGTACGGCCCGATACTCGCGGTAGGTGTCCATCAGCCAGGTGGCGGTGTCCGCCGGCACGACGCCGTGACGGGCGAGTGCCTCGAGCTGGCGGATGTTGTCGGTATGATCAAGCAGGTCAGGGATCCGCCGCGCCGACGCCAGTACCCAGTACTGCACCAGGAATTCGATGTCGGCGATGCCGCCGGCGTCCTGTTTCAGGTCGAACTGCCCCGGTCCCGCAATGGACAGTTCGCGACGCATTCTGGCACGCATGTCCATCACGTCGGCGCGCAGCGTTGCCTCGCGCACGTCGCGGGTCAGGGCGCGGCGGCGCACCGCCTCGAAGCGCGCACACAGCACCGGGTCGCCGGCGACCGCGCGTGCGCGTAGCAGCGCCTGGTGTTCCCACGTCCAGGCATTCTCGTGCTGGTAGGTCTCGAACGCATCGATGCCGGTGATCAGGAAGCCGCCCTTGCCGTTCGGCCGTAGTCGCATGTCGACCTCGTAGAGGCGCCCGGCCGCCGAGTGCATCGTCAGCAGGTGCACGATGCGCTGGCCGAGCCGCAGAAAGAATACGACATTGTCGAGGGGACGCGCGCCGCCGGTCTCGGCGATCTCGCCGGCCGAATCGTGCAGGAACACGAGGTCGAGATCCGAGCCGTAGCCGAGCTCCAGGCCGCCGAGCTTGCCGTAGCCCGCGACGGCGACGCGCACGCTGCGCAGCTGCTCGCGCGATGCGCCGCATTGGGGCGTACCGTAGGCCGCGACCATCTGCTGCCAGGCGAGATCCATGCAACGCTGCACGATCAGCTCGGCAATGTCGGTGAGCCGGTCGCTGACCCGCATCAGCGGCAGCCGCCCCGTCTGGTCGGCGAGTGCGACCGCGAAGATGGCCGCCTTCTGGAACTGTCGCAGCCCCTCGACCTGGCGCTCGGGATCATCGGCCGCGAGCCGCTCGGTGCGCGCGGCGAGCTCCGCGGCGAACGACTCGCGGCTGGGCAGTTCCTCGAAGGCACTCTGGTCGATCAGCTCATCGAGCAGCAGCGGGAATTCCGCCACCTGCCGCGCGAGGAAGCCGCTCAGTGCGCATACCGCGATCAGCCGCTCCAGCGCCGCCGGCTGTTCCTTCAGCAGCGCGAGGTACGAGGCGCGCGTGCCGATCGCCTCGATGATGCGCAGGATGCGCACCAGGACCAGCGGCGGGTCCGCGTGACGCGCGACGGTGGCGATGACCCGCGCCAGCACCACCTGCAGGCGCCGTCGCCCGGCCTCATCGAGCTTGCGGAACGACGCCCCGGCGGCGTACTGCCGCAGCTCGGCCGCCAGCGGCGCCGCGACGCTCGTCGCGATCCCTCGTCTGGCCAATTCTGCTTCTATCGCCTGCGCATCTGCGTCGAAAATATCGAACTTTGCATCTAAATCGCCATCTTTCTGCGCGGGCGACGCGAACACCAGCGCAGCAAACTCACGGGCGACGCAGTCACGCGCTGCCGCGACCTGTGCGAGGACCTGGTCCCAGGATCCGCCGAGCATCAGCGCGAGACGGGCGCGGTCCGCGTCCTGTTCGGGCAGCCGGTGAACCTGCGCGTCGCGCATCATCTGCACGCCGTTCTCGGCCTTGCGCAGCACACGGTAGGCCCCCTGCAGCGCGACGACGGACGGCGGTGCCAGGTAGCGGCCGCCCGCCAGCAGCGGCAGCACCTCGAGCAGCGACTGCTGTTGCAAGCGGGTGTCGCTGCCGCCGCGCACCAGCTGGAAGGACTGCACGATGAACTCCAGTTCGCGGATGCCGCCGACACCGAGCTTCAGGTTGCCTTCGGACTCGCGCCGCGCGACCTCGCGGGAGATCAGCGCTTTCATGTCGCGCAGCGAGTCGAACACGCCGAAGTCCAGGTAGCGGCGGTAGACGAACGGGCGCACGTAGTCGCGCTGCGTGGCGGCGAAGGCGGCGGCGCCCCGGACCGCGCGCGCCTTGATCCAGGCGTAGCGCTCCCAGTCGCGGCCATGCTGCTGCAGGTAGTCCTCGAGCGCCGCCAGGCTGACGACCAGCGGCCCGCTGTCGCCGAAGGGGCGCAGCCGCAGGTCGACGCGGAACACGAAGCCGTCCTCGGTGCGCGCATCGAGGCAACGTACGAATTCGCGCGCCAGCCGCGCGAAGTACTCCTGGATGTCGAGGCTGCGCGGCCCGTCCGTCTGTCCTGCGTCGCTGCACAGCAGGACGAGGTCGATGTCGGACGAGAAGTTGAGCTCGCGGCCGCCGAGCTTGCCCATCGCGATGACGATGAACTCGACCGGCACGCCCTCAGCCGTGCGCGGCAGACCGAACAGCGGCTGCAGGTGGCGCGTCGCGGCCTCCGCTGCCGCGCCGATGCAGGCATCGGCGAGATCCGACAGCTCGTGCAGGGTCTCATCGACGCCGGCGCGGCCTGCGATGTCCCGCCACGCGATCCTGAGCATCGCGCGGCGCCGCCAGTTGCGCAGCGCGCGCAGCGCCGCCGGCTCGTCGTTCCCGCAGCGCGCGACGCTCAGCAGGCCTTCGCGGTTCAGCGCAGCGGCCGCAGCAGCATCGTCCTGCAGCAGGGCCGCGGTCAGGGCTGCGGGGTCCTGCAGCAGTGCGGCCGCGGCGAACTCGCTCGCCGCAACGACGCGGTCGAGCTCGCCGCCGAGCGATGGCGGCAGCGCCCGGATCGCCTGTTCCAGCAGCGGCGACTCCTGCGCCCGTTCGCGCCAGCGTCGCACGACGTCCGCGAGCGGCATGCGTCTACAACCGCTTTTCCATGAACACGCTCAGCGGATCGGCCGCGTAGCGGCCGAACGCGGCGCGCGTGACATACCCCAGGCGCCGATACAGCCCGAGCGCCTCGGGCTGCAGCGGGCCGGTCTCGAGTCGCGCAATGCGCACGCCCTGCGTGACGAGATGACGCTCCAGCACGTCCATGATCTGCCGTGACAGCCCGCGGCCGCGGGCAGCCGGGGTGACAAACACCCGCTTGATCTCGCCATAGACGCCGTCATCGGCCAGGATCTTCACGGCGCCACAGGCGACGATCGTCTCGCCGTCGAGCACGGCGACGAAATGCACGTTCGGCAGCTGGAGTGCCGCAATGCCCTCCAGGTGATTGCTCTCGGCCGGATACAGTGCCTGGTGGTATTCATCCGAGGCGGCCAGCAGCGGCTGCACGCGCGGATCCGCGGGGTCGAACGGCGACAGGATCACTGCTGCACGACCTTGAAGCCGTGTCCGTCGAGCAGTGCCACCAGGCCGTCGCTGCCGACCAGGTGCAGCGCACCGACGATCACCAGGTAGTCCTTCGTGTCGTGCAGCATCGTCTCGATCCGCGGCAGCCACCTGCGGTTGCGGTCCGTCGTCAGCAGGCGGTAGAGCTCGGGGAACTTCGCGAACCCCTCGCCCAGCAGCCGCTCGAGCTGCGCGGTATCGCCGCGCTGCCAGGCCGCGACGATCGCGTCCATGTCCTTGCCGGCGTCTGCGGAATCCTCGAGGCAGTAGAGCAGGAAGTGGCGCTGCTGGTCCGGCGACAGGCCGGAGAAGATCCGCAGCTGCTCGGCGGCGGTCTCGAGCGCGATGATCGGCTTGTGGTCGGCCTGCGCCCGACGCGTGAACTGCATCTCGACGCCGGAGTCGGCATCGAACCCGAGCCGTTCGAGCTCGAGCTGCTCCACCGTGATCGCGACGACCCAGGGCTGCATCTGGCTGAACAGTGCCGCGTCGAGTCCCAGCGGCTGCAGGTGCGATTGCAGCGTCGCATAGGCCGACGGCCCGAGCGCCGCACTCAGCGTCTGCCCCTCGGGCAGCATCTGGCCCTCCAGGCTGGCGCTGCTGAGGCCCTCCGCGCCCGCATCGTTGAGGTCGATCTCCATGACCAGCGCGCCGGCGCCCGCATAGGCGCGCAGCGCCTCGGCGGGCAGCTGATGGTCGGCGGCCTTCAGGACGTGCACGGAACCGAACAGGTAAACCGTGTTGTACTGCCCCTTGACTGCCCAGAAGGTGTGCTTCGCGCCGTCAGCAAGGACCGGAGACGCCATGCCGAGCACGACGGCAAACAGCGCCACCCTGCAGGAACCCGGAATCCAGCCCATCGCGGTCGCCCTCCCAAACGTCGTAGTCTAGTCCAGGAGGGGCAAACCGCAGGCACAAAAAAAGGCGGGCCCGTGAAGGCCCGCCTCGTTGCCGCGATGGCTGTCTGAGACTGCCCGGAGGCAGTTCTCCTACATATCCATGCCGCCCATGCCGCCCATGCCGCCGCCCGGGGCGCCGTGCGCATGGTCATCTTCCTTCGGCGCTTCCGCGATCATCACTTCGGTCGTCAGCAGCAGGCCTGAGACCGAGGCCGCGTTCTGCAGCGCGAGACGCGTGACCTTGGTCGGATCCAGGATGCCGAGTTCGATCATGTCGCCGTACTCGCCCGTCGCGGCGTTGTAGCCGAACGTGCCCTTGCCTTCCTTGACGCGATTCAGCACCACCGCGGCGTCTTCGCCGGCGTTGGTCACGATCTGGCGCAGCGGCTCCTCGATCGAACGGGCCAGGATCTTGATGCCCGTCGTCTGGTCTTCGTTCGCACCGACCAGCTTCTCGATCGCCTTCAGCGCACGGATCAGCGCGACGCCGCCGCCCGGTACCACGCCTTCCTCGACCGCCGCACGGGTCGCGTGCAGGGCGTCTTCGACGCGGGCCTTCTTTTCCTTCATCTCGATCTCGGTCGCAGCACCGACCTTGATCACGGCAACGCCGCCGGAGAGCTTGGCAACGCGCTCCTGCAGCTTTTCCTTGTCGTAATCGGAGGTCGCTTCCTCGATCTGGGCGCGGATGCTCTCCACGCGCGCCTTGATGTCGGATGCCTTGCCGGCGCCGTCGATGATCGTCGTGTTTTCCTTCTCGACGAGGATCTTCTTCGCTTCGCCGAGGTCGGCAAGCGTCGCCTTCTCGAGCGACAGGCCAACCTCATCGGAGATCACCGTGCCACCGGTCAGCACCGCGATGTCCTGCAGCATCGCCTTGCGGCGATCGCCGAAGCCCGGGGCCTTGACGGCAGCGACCTTGACGATACCGCGGATCGTGTTGACGACCAGGGTCGCCAGGGCCTCGCCCTCGACGTCCTCGGCAACGATCAGCAGCTGGCGGCCGCCCTTGGCGATCGCTTCCAGCAGCGGCAACAGCTCGCGGATATTGGAGATCTTCTTGTCGATCAACAGGATCAGCGGCTTGTCGAGCTCGGCGCTCTGGTTCTGCTGGTTGTTGATGAAGTACGGCGACAGGTAGCCGCGGTCGAACTGCATGCCCTCGACGACGTCGAGTTCGTTCTGCAGACCCGAGCCTTCTTCGACGGTGATCACGCCTTCCTTGCCGACCTTCGCCATCGCATCGGCGATCGTCTTGCCGATGCTCTCATCGGAGTTGGCCGAGATGGTGCCGACCTGCGCGATCGCCTTCGGATCCTTGCAGGGCTTGGAGAGCCGCTTCAACTCGTCGGTCGCGACCGCAACCGCCTGGTCGATGCCGCGCTTCAGATCCATCGGGTTGATGCCGGCGGCGACGGCCTTGAGGCCTTCGCGGATGATCGCCTGCGCGAGCACGGTCGCGGTGGTGGTGCCATCGCCCGCCTCATCGGAGGTGTTGGAGGCGACTTCCTTGACCATCTGCGCGCCCATGTTCTCGAACTTGTCCTTCAGTTCGATTTCCTTCGCAACGGATACGCCGTCCTTGGTGACGGTGGGAGCGCCGAAGCTCTTGTCGAGAACCGCGTTGCGGCCCTTGGGGCCGAGCGTTACCTTGACGGCGTTCGCCAGGATGTTGACGCCCTTGAACATGCGTGAACGGGCGTCGTCGCTAAAGCGTACGTCTTTTGCTGCCATGACTTTGAATTCCTCTGCTGAATTTGGGTTGAATTGAAGTGAATCAGGCGACTACGGCCAGGATGTCTTCTTCGCGCATGACGACGACTTCCTCGCCCTCCAGCTTCACTTCCGTACCGCTGTATTTGCCGAAGAGGATCTTGTCGCCGACCTTGACGTCGAGCGGGCGGACCGTGCCGTTTTCAAGGAGCTTACCGTTGCCGACGGCGAGAACCTTGCCGAAGGTGGGCTTCTCGGCCGCGGTATCCGGGATCAGGATGCCACCCGGGGACTTACGCTCTTCCGCTTCTCTTTTTACGACTACGCGGTCATGAAGGGGACGAAACTTCATAAAACAAGACTCCTAAAGCTTTTGATTTCGGGTTTTTGCGATTGAAGGCGGAAAGCCGTTAGCACTCTCCTCCTGTGGCTGCTAATCATAGCGGCGGATTCTGCCTATTCAAGGGGAATGGGAGTGATAAAATATGCTGCACCGCCGCATTTTGGCGGACAGCAGCGGGCGCAAAATCGGCCTGCCGTGCGGTACAGTGGCCGGATGAATGCGCTGACTGATCCCCTTGTCCGCCGACGCGCCTGGCTGCTCGCCGGGCTCGCGCTCTGTCTTGGCGCGGCCCCTCCGGCCGCGATCGCCCGCCCCTTCTGGCAACAGGGCACGGCAACCGGCAGCGACCAGAACTTCCTGCCACCGGAGGTTGCCTTCCGGGTTGGCGCGCACCTCGAGGGCGACCAGCTGCGGCTGCGCTGGATCATCGCCCCTGGCTATTACCTTTACCGGCAGAAAATCCAGGTCACAGCGGAGAGCCCCGATCTCGTGCTCGGGCCTCTGCAACTGCCGCCTGGGGAACCGCTGACGGATGCCTGGTTCGGGACGCAGCAGGTCTACCGCAACATCGTCGCGGCCAGCGTGCTGGTGACGCGGCAGGATTACGGCGCGCACCCGCTGCAGGTGCGGGTTGCCTACCAGGGATGCGCCGATGCGGGTCTCTGTTATCCGCAGATTGCCCAGGTGCTGTTCCCTGCCGAAGCGGATCAGGCGCGCGCGCCGGCCTTGCACCCGCCATTGGTCTGGCAGGAAGTGGCGATCGGCGCCGGCTGTCTCGGATTCCTGTTCGCGGGCCTCGCGCTGCGCCGCCGACGGTCGCTGCAGCCCGTAGCGCCATGAAGCGGGCGGCGGGAGCGCTCGGGGCGCTCGCCGTAGTGCTGCTGGCCGCCTGGGCCGGGCGGCGCGCGCACCTCGCCGAGCTGCACGCCCAGGAGGGCGTCGCCGTGCCGGCCGGGGAGGCGAGCGCCCCGGTGCCGCTCCCGCAGGCCATCCCGGGCGACGCTGCGCCGGAACCCGGCCTCGTCACTTCGCGGTCGATCCCTGAGCGCTTGCCGCCGTTCAGCTTGCATGATCGCGCAGGGGTGGCGACGCCGATCTCGACCTGGCAGGGCAAGTCGCTGATCATCAATTTCTGGGCTACCTGGTGCGCGCCCTGCCGCCGCGAAATGCCTCTCCTGCAGGCGCTGGACAACACCTGGGCCGGACGCAATTTCCGCGTGATCGGGATCGCCGTCGACCATCGCGATGCGGTCCTGAAGTTTGCCAGTTCGCTGCAGATCGGCTATCCGCTGCTGATCGGCGAAGAGGACGCCCTGGATGTGGCCACCAGCCTCGGCGTCACCACCCCGGCATTGCCCTTCACCGTATTTACCGATCGGCGCGGACAGATCGTCGCGCTGTACATCGGCGAGTTGCATAAACCCGAAAGCGACCTCATCCTGTCGACCGTGCTCGAGGTCAACCAGGACCTGCTTGCGGTAGACGCCGCCCGCGAGCGGATCGCAGCGCAGCTGGCCAAACTGCACACGGCCGCCGCCGCCTGACGCCCGAGGTGGGCCGTTTGGCGAAGTTCGCAGCAAATTCTTGCCAAATCGGGTCGCAATCCGGATATTATCGCGACTTATTTCAAGGGCGCGTCAATGCCCCCGGGAACCTAATTTGGCCAAGATCCTGCTTCTGAACGGGCCGAACCTGAACCTGCTCGGCACACGCGAACCGGCGGTCTACGGCAAGACCACCCTCGCCGAGATCACTGCACGGCTCGCCGGCATCGCCCGCACCCACGGCCACGAACTCCTCGCTCTGCAGAGCAATGCCGAGCACGAACTGATCGACCGCGTGCAATCGGCACGGCGCGACGGCGTGGTCTTCGCACTGTGGAATCCCGGGGCGTTCACCCACACGAGCATTGCGCTCCGCGACGCGTTCCTGGGCGTGGCGCTGCCGTTCATCGAAATCCACCTCAGCAACATCTTTGCGCGCGAGGAATTCCGGCATCGCTCGTATTTTTCGGACATAGCCGCAGGCTGCATCTTCGGGCTGGGACCGCAGGGCTACGAGCTGGCGCTGGAGGCCGCCGTGGCGCGCCTCGCCGCCGTGTAGCGGCACACCACACCCTATCTTCAAGAGGTTCCCGATGGACATTCGCAAGGTCAAGAAGCTGATTGAACTGCTCGAGGAGTCGGGCATCGCCGAACTCGAGATCTCCGAGGGTGAGGAGACGGTGCGCATCAGCCGCTATCCGCGCGGCGGCGCAGCGCCTGTCATGCAGTACCAGCCCGCGGCCCTGGCGCCGCCGCCCCTCCCCGGCTCGCTGGCGCCCCCGGCAGCGCCGCAGGCGGCGACGTCCGGCGCGGCCCCGTCGGGCGCGCAGGCCGGGCACACCGTCGTCTCGCCCATGGTCGGCACGTATTACTCCTCGTCGTCCCCCGGCGCCAAGGTGTTCGTCGAGATCGGCACCGAAGTCAAGGTCGGCCAGACCCTGTGCATCATCGAAGCGATGAAGATGATGAACCAGATCGAGTCCGACAAGGCCGGGCGCATCGTCGCGATTCTTGCGAACAATGGCGATCCGGTCGAATTCGGCCAGCCGCTGTTCATCATCGAATAGCCGCCCATGATCGAGAAAATCGTCATCGCGAACCGTGGCGAGATCGCGCTCAGGATCCTGCGCGCCTGTCGCGAGCTCGGCATCAAGACGGTCGCCGTGCATTCGACCGCGGACTTCAACACCAAGCACGTGCTGCTCGCCGACGAGACCGTATGCATAGGCCCGCCCCAGTCGGCGCTGTCCTACCTCAACATGCCCGCGATCATCAGCGCCGCTGAGGTCACCGACGCCGGCGGCATCCATCCCGGCTATGGCTTTCTGTCGGAGAACGCGGACTTCGCCGAGCGCGTCGAGAAGAGCGGCTTCATTTTCGTGGGCCCCCGCGCCGAGACCATCCGCCTGATGGGCGACAAGGTCTCGGCGATCAAGGTCATGAAGGCGTCGGGCGTACCCTGCGTGCCCGGATCGGACGGACCGCTGGGCCCCGACATGGACGAGAACTTCCGCATCGCGAAGTCGATCGGCTATCCGGTGATCATCAAGGCGTCCGGCGGCGGCGGCGGTCGCGGCATGCGCGTCGTGCACACCGACGCCTCGCTCGCCAGCTCGATCAGCGTCACCAAGTCCGAGGCGCTGTCCGCGTTCGGCAACGACCAGGTCTACATGGAGAAATTCCTCGAGAAGCCGCGCCACGTCGAGTTCCAGGTCATCGCCGACAATTACGGCAATGTCGTGCACCTCGGCGAGCGCGACTGCTCGATGCAGCGGCGCCACCAGAAGGTCATCGAGGAAGCGCCGGCGCCCGGACTGACCCCAAAGCAGCGCAAGGTCATGGGCGAGCGCTGTGCCCGTGCCTGTCGCGAAGTCGGCTATCGCAACGCCGGGACCCTCGAGTTCCTCTACCAGGACAACGAGTTCTACTTCATCGAGATGAACACGCGCGTCCAGGTCGAGCACCCCGTCACCGAGCTGGTCACCGGCATCGACATCGTCAAGACACAGCTGCTGATCGCGGCCGGCGAGCCGCTGCCGTTCTCGCAGGGCGACATCCAGATCCGCGGCCACGCGATGGAATGCCGCATCAACGCCGAGGATCCGAAGACCTTCATGCCGTCGCCCGGCCCCATCCGCCTGTGGCACGCCCCCGGCGGCCCGGGCGTGCGCGTCGACAGCCACGTCTATACCGGTTACAACGTGCCGCCATTCTACGACTCGATGATCGGCAAGCTCATCACCTATGGCGACACGCGCGACACGGCGATCGCCCGCATGCGCAACGCGCTGGCCGAGATGGTGGTCGAGGGGATCAAGACCAACATCCCGTTGCACCAGGAAATCCTCACCCACGCCGCATTCAGCCAGGGCGGTACCGACATTCATTACCTGGAACGACGGCTCGGCATCAAGTAGCCTGAACGTAAGCCGCCGCAGGCCGAGCGCAGATGCAGTTCTACGAAATCGAATTCCCGCTCGCCTCGCCGGGCGCGGAGGCGGTGGAGGCGGCGCTCGAAGCCAGCGGCGCGCTGTCGATCACTTTCGTCGACCGCGGCAACGAGCCTGTGCTCGAACCGCAGGTGGGCGAAATGCGCCTGTGGTCCGAAACGCTGGTACGCGCCCTGTACGGTGCGACCGGCGATGCGACCCGCGATGCGGCCGGCAGGCTGGGCCAGCTCATCGCAGCGCTCGGGCCGCAGGCCGTGCAGCATGCCCGCGTGCGCGGCGTCGAGGATCAGGCCTGGGAGCGCGCCTGGCTCGCCGACTGGAAGCCGCTGCGCTTCGGCCCACGGCTCTGGGTCTGCCCGACGGAGGCGCCCGCGCCGGAACAGCCGGATGCGATCGTCGTGCGCCTCGACCCGGGGCTGGCCTTCGGCACCGGGACCCATCCGACGACCGCCCTGTGCCTGGAAACGCTTGCCGGGCTTGACCTCGCGGGCCGCAGCGTCATCGACTACGGCTGCGGCTCGGGGCTGCTCGGCATCGCCGCACTGAAGCTGGGCGCGGCCAGCGTGCTCGCCATCGACCTGGACCCGCAGGCACTGCTCGCCAGCGCCGACAATGCCGCGCGCAACGGTGTGGGACGGCAGCTGCGGACGGCGGCACCGGGTGCGCCGCTGGCGCCGGCCGACGTCGTGATGGCAAACATCCTGGCCGGCACACTGATCGACCTGACCGGGACGCTGGCCGCCGCGTGCGCGCCGCGCGCCACCCTGCTGCTCTCGGGCATACTGTCGACGCAGGCCGGGACGGTCGCTGCGGCCTACGCCGCGCACTTCGAGCCCCTGCGCACCACGCACCGCGAGGACTGGTGCTGCCTCGAGGTGCGGCGACGCGACGCCGGGCCGGGCGCCGGGAGTTGATGTACATGTTCACGCAGTGCCCACAGTGCGAGACGGTCTTCAGGCTCACCGCCGACGCGCTCAGCGCCGCGGGCGGCCAGGTTCGCTGCGGCCGCTGCAGCGAAGTCTTCGATGCGCTGAAGCGCCTCACCGAAGAGCCGCGCATGTTCGTGATCGGCGAGTCGACGCTGGAACTGGAGGCGCGGGCCGAACAGATCCTCAGGGGCGCCGATGAACTGCCGGGCGACGGCGCGGATCCTGCGCGCCCGATGGAACTGGCCGAGGAGGACGGGATCGCCAGGCTCGAGGTCCAGGACATCGATCTCGGCGACGTGCTCGATGTACCGCTCGGGGAATTTCCGCCG
>Ga0302320_10002818_pt1 | contig 40677 bp, 35 predicted proteins | sample Bog_T0_3_FD_202130 | JGI IMG/M metagenome (GOLD analysis project Ga0302320, IMG submission 202130) | Peat permafrost microbial communities from Stordalen Mire near Abisko, Sweden - Bog_T0_3 | ecosystem: Environmental > Terrestrial > Soil > Wetlands > Peat | place: Sweden: Abisko, Stordalen Mire... | reverse complement strand
TGTTCTTGCCCTACCGCTCCCGCACCGTCAACTTCCCCACCACCAACTCGTCGATCTCCAGTCGCTTGATCCGCGCCTTCCCCACCGCCATCCGCCCCACGGCCAGTGCTCCAATGGCCACCGCTCCCACCGCCAGCGCACCCAACGCCGCGGCTCCTATAGAAGTAACGCCCAGCGCCACTTTTCCAATTGCCTTGCTCTTTTCCGTCTTGCTGCATCCGCGTCCAAACATCGTTTTCTCCTTGCGATTCTCGGCTTCCTTCGCCTCTGGTTCCTGAATCCGGTGGATGATTTGTTATCCTCAAAGAGTGAATAAGATGGTTTTCTCCAACCTCGTGCATCGCCCCTTGCGCACGCTCATCAGCGTCTTTGCGATTTCGATTGAAGTCACGCTGATCCTGCTCATCGTGGGTCTTTGCCTCAGCATGCTCAACGATAACGCCGACCGTCAGAAGGGAATTGGTTTTGACGTGATGGTTTCGCCGCCCGGCTCCAGCTTTTTCACCGGAATCACCGGCGCTCCCGTCTCCATCAAGGTAGCAGACAAGCTGCGCACCGTTCCCCACGTCGCCGCCGTTGCTCCCATCGTTATGCACTTCATCACCACCAAGAACCTGGAAGTCATCGACGGCATTGACCTTGATCCCAAGTCGCCTAACAACTTTGACAACATGGGACGCCCTTTCCAGTACCTCGCCGGAGGCCCGTTCCAGGGCCCCTATGACATGATCGTCGACGACCTCTTCGCCGAACAGCATCATGCCAAAGTCGGTGATCACTTCGACGTGCTCAGCCAGAGCTTCCGCATCAGCGGCATCGTCGAGCACGGCAAGGGAGCGCGCCGCTACCTGCCCATCGCAACCCTGCAGGATCTGCTCGGCTCCGAGGGCAAGGCCAGCATGTTCTACGTCAAGACCGATTCGCCTGAAAACGCCGAGGCCGTCGTCTCCGCCGTCAAGCAGGTTCCCGGCATGGAGCAGTACGTTTCCCGCTCGCTCGCCGAGTATGCCTCGCTGATGACCGTCGCCAATATCCCCTTCCTTGGCACGTTCATTGACATCGTCATTGCCATCGCCCTTGTCATCGGATTCATCGTCATCTTCCAGTCCATGTACACCGCCGTCATGGAGCGCACCCGCGAGATCGGAATTCTCAAGTCGCTCGGCGCATCCAAGTGGTATGTGCTGAACGTCGTCCTGCGCGAGTCCTTCTTGCTTGCCATTGGAGGCGTTTTGCTTGGCCTTGCCCTCACCGGTCTCGCCTCCGCGGCCATCAACCACAAGTTTCCCCTGCACCGCATGGTATGGGACAACCACTGGGTCTTGCGTGCCGCGCTGCTCGCCATTGCCGGAGCCCTGCTCGGCGGCCTCTATCCCGCCCTGCGCGCCGCCCAGAAAGACCCTATCGAGGCTCTCGCCTACGAATAGCTCCTCGCGCAAGCACCTTAGAAAAGTGTTGACATATAGTGCCCCGGACCTGCCCCGGGGCATTTCTTGCGCCGTTGGAAGGCGTGTAATGTCTGCTCTGCATTCTGTAATTTAATACTCAATGGCGTCGTCTTTTCTTGACACCAGAGTTCCTGCCCACTAGGCTTGGCCTATTAGCCAGCAAAGATAAATACTCGGCTCACCCGACCGGGTCTAACTTTTCCTGAACCCAAGCACTGCAACCTGCCCTGGAGGCTGAATGTTCCGTAACCGCACGGCTATCTCTGTGTCGAATCTTTTCCCGCGTCAGATGTTGATCACGCTCCTCTGCCTTCTTGCCCTGGCGGCATCACTTTGCGCTCAAGAGAGCGTCCCCGTCCCGCAGTTGGTGAAGTTCACCGGAACCATCTCCGCCGCTCCTGCCGGAACCGTTGGCGTCATCTTCGCCCTCTATAAGGATTCCACCGGCGGTGCGCCGCTCTGGCAGGAAGTCCAGAACATCTCCGTCGATGCCGCCGGCCATTACACGGCCTTCCTCGGCTCGCGCAGCGCGACCGGTATTCCCCTCAGTGTCTTCAGCAGCGGGGAAGCCCACTGGCTTGCCGTCCAGCCCCAGGGGCAGCCCGAGCAACCTCGCGTCCTTCTCGTCAGCGTTCCTTACGCACTCAAGGCCTCGGACGCGGAAACCCTTGGCGGACTGCCCGCTTCAGCCTTCCTGCGCGCTGACTCCGTCGCCGCACAGTCGAACGCCATCAATAGCTCCATTGCCGTGACCAACGCTGCCGGCAAGATTGCCGCTACTGCGGCGATTGTTGCACCCACCCCCACAGGCTCCGTCGCTGGATACCTCCCGCAGTTTAGTGATGCCTATTCAGACATCGCCAACTCTTCGTTCTACCAGGCGCCCGGCAGCGGATACATCGGCCTCAACACGGCCACTCCCCAGTTCACCTTGGATGTCGTCTCGGTCTCTGATCCGGCTGCGATTGCCGTCGAGGGCTACGGCCCGGTTGGCGTCAACTTCATCGGACGTCGCGCCCGCGGCACGCAATCCGCGCCCACTGCCGTGCAGACCGATGACAACCTCATGGCCATGCAGGGCCGCGGTTACGGTGCAACCGGATTCTCGCCGGCCAGCCGCGCATTCATGAAGTTCTTCGCTGCTGAGAACTGGACTGACGCCGCTCAGGGAACCTACATCGCCCTTGCCACCACCCAGATCGGCACCGCGCCCGGCGGAAACCCGGCGCCCGAGCGTGTCCGCATCACCGATGCAGGCTACGTCGGCATCGGAACCACAATGCCGACCTCGCTTCTCACCGTCAATGGCAACATTCAGATTGGCCCCTCGAACCCGTCCCCCACCACCGGACTCACTTTTGCTGACGGCACCACTCAATACACCGCAACTCTCGCCGGTGCCACCGGCCCGCAAGGCCCTGCAGGTCCGGTTGGCCCCGTAGGTCCCATCGGCATCCAGGGTGCCCAGGGCGTGGCCGGTCCGGCTGGTGCCATCGGCCCTGCTGGTCCGCAGGGTGTTGCTGGCCCCGTTGGACCCACCGGCCTCACCGGTCCGCAAGGCGCCATCGGTCTGACTGGCGCGACCGGTCCGCAAGGTCCCATTGGTCTGACCGGTGCGACCGGTCCAAAAGGCGTGGAGGGTGATCCCGGCCCCGCCGGTCCGCAGGGTCCGCAGGGTCTCACTGGCGCTGCTGGCCCCGCAGGCGCGGGTGTCGTGAAAGATGCCAATGGAAACACCCTCGGAACCCTCATTTCCTTGTCCGGAACTGACGTCACCATCTATACCTCCGGTTATTTCATCACCGTTGGCATTACCGGCCAGTTCCCGGCCGCACAAATCTGGTGGACCGGAGCAACCTGCAATGGAACCGGTTATCTGAATGATGGTGCCGGTCAGATCAGCACCAACTTCCCAACGACCTATCGGAAGACCATCGTCTTCTCCGGCCAGACGAACGCGCTGATGATCCCCACCGGTTCCACCGTTACGGTCGCTGCGCAGAACGCCTCCATGAACAGCATCGAGAACTCTGGCTATGGCGCTCCGGATTACACCTTCGCAGATGGCGTATCGAACTGCTCTGCGCAAAGCCCGGTCTACGTTGGCAGCGGATGGCAGTTGACGACGTTTGATGCGGCCGCTACCCTCGGCTGGACCATCGTCAGTGGATCTCCCATCTCTGTCGCGGGCCCACTGCAACTCCCGTAATTCCTTCCCAACTCGGGAACAACAAAAGAGGGCCGGTGGAATTCCACCGGTCCTCTTTCTTGCTCTTAGTTTTTGAGCTTTGTCTTCTTGCTCTCCTCAGAGCAATTCGCAGAAGTTGTCCTCTGCATCATCGAAGGAAACCCCAGAATCGATTCTCTGATGAAATGCTTGGGTCTGCACAGAAGAGTTGGGCGGTGCTGGGGTTCTTCGCTCAGGATGACCATCTCAAGAAGGCGCGGAATTTCCCCGCGCCTTTTGTCTGACTTGAAAGGGCTGAAATCGCCGTCAGCGGGTAGAGAGTTAACCGCGCCGGAAGGCTCGCGTGATGGGCTCTGTCTTGCGGCGGGCGGCCTCGGCCCACTCGTCACGGCGGTCCCAAATGTCAGTGGCTCGGCCGCCCAAGTCGCCTACGGCTTCGCGGGCATCCTCGTAGCGGCGGCGAACGTCCTTGCGGAGCTGCTTACCGGTTTTGGGCGCGATAAACAGTGCGGCTAGTGCGCCCAGGCCTAGTCCAATCGCCAGAAGTCCGAAGGTTGTGGCGAAATTTCTCTTACGGCGCGAAAACTCATAATCCCCTAAACGAAACTCTGCCATATAGGACGATTCCTTTCGACTCGATGACTTAGTTAGAGGTCGATTCAGGAAGGTTCGTTGCCCGGAATCGGGAGCACGCGGCGGCCCTCGATGCGATAGTTGCCGGAGGCGACGAGGGCGATGGCTTCGCTGTAGGCAATGTGTTCCTGGGCGAGGATGCGCTCGGCGAGGGAGTGCTCATCGTCGGAGGGGAGGACGGGAACGGCTTTTTGCAGGATGATGGCGCCATGGTCGAGATGCTCGTCAACAAAATGAACGGTGCAGCCGCTGAACTGAACGCCGTATTCGAGCGCCTGATGCTGCGCCTCAAGGCCGGGGAAGGCGGGGAGCAGGGAAGGGTGGATATTCAGGATCTTTCCGGGGAACTGCTGGATGAACCACGGCGAGAGCAGGCGGAGGTATCCGGCTAGGATGACGAGATCGACGCGGGCTTCGCGGAGGGCGGCGACGACCTCCTGATCGTGCTCAAGGCGCTTTCGTCCCTGGCTGGGGAGGATGAGAGTGTTGAGGCCGAGGTCGCGGGCGGAGGCAATGCCGGGGGCGTCAGGGCGATTGCTGACGACGAGGGAGATCTGGGCCTTGAGCTTGCCGAGGCGGATGTTCTCGGCGATGGCCAGGAAGTTGGAGCCGCGTCCGGAGAGAAGTATGCCGAGTCGAGTCATGAATATTCAGGATATAGGGTTTTCAGATTCCAGCATTTCCAATTTAGCCAAATGAGGCACGGTGGCTCAAGGCGCGGAAGGATGAGCGCCACGGTTCACTTTGTAGATTGTGACTTCACTGTTGCTATAGATGGGCGCTGAGGCTGCGTATTTGACAATGGCATCGGCGAGCCACTGGTGGCCTTCATCGTAGGGAGCGGCGAGGTAGATATAGTCGGGCCGGAGTTCCTCGAGTCTGATGGCGACGACCGCGGGAGAGCCGGAGACGTCCAACTCCTCGGAGAATTTTGCGGCCCTGGCAAAGTCATGGTTGGGCATCCACTCGCGCCCCTGCACGGTGTTGAGGCACTGCCGCCGGGCAAAGTAGGGGAACCACTCGGCAACCATATCAAACTGCCAGCCCGAGAAGCGCTGGTTGAAGACGAAGAAGCGGGCAGTGGGCGGCGTGAGGCTGGCGGCGGCGCGCATACCCTCCAACTCCGGCTCTGACAACTGGGCGCGGGGGTTTTCGATGAGATTGGTGAGGCGGTCGCGGCTGACGCTGGGAATTCCGCCGAGTGAGAGCGCCAGTCCAAGCGCGAGGAGCACCAGCAGTGGGCGTCCCCAGCGGCCGAGTATGCGCTGGCTGCGGACGAAGAGGACGAGGATGGCGTTGGCAAACCACACCATGCATAATCCGCCGACGAGCGGGCCATAGGTTCCGGGGCTGCGGCGCATGACAAAGGGAATCGCCGCCAGCCAGACGATGTATGGGAAGTGCGCCACGATGGCGATAACGATGGAGGCGAAGAGAAGAATCCAGAGGGGAATGATGGGCCGGAAGGCGCCTCCGGTGTGAGAGGCATCGAGCAATGGAGAGAAACCGAGGTGCAGCTTGACCCAGAAGAGCCAGGGCAGGATCATGACGACCGAGAGCGCGCCGGCAAGCACGAGGCGGCGGAGATTCTGCCAGCGCGAGGGTAGCAGGATGGTCAACATGACCAGGGAGAGCGCGGCGAAGATTCCACCCTCGAGATGAAAGAGGATCGCAAGGCCGGTCCAGACTCCGCTCCAGGCGGCGAGGGCCATGCGATTACGATTGCGCGCGCGCAGCATGAGCAGGATGGCCATGGTGGCGCAGGTGAAGCCGGACGCGCGGGTGAGGCCTCCGCCCATGGTCAGCCATTCGGCGCTGCGTCCGAAGGTTACATAGCAGCAGGCGGCCAGGCAGGCGTGGAAGCGCGCGGGATAGATCTCACGGGCGATGAAGTAGATGATCGCGGCTCCGGCGAGATTGATGAGCAACGGCAGCCAGGTGAGGACGGAGACGGCGGTCTGGCCTGGAATCAGGGTACAGAGAGCGCCGAGATAGAATCCCAGCGGCGGATAGGAGAGCGGAATATTGAGCAGGTTGTAAGTGGTATGCGTGGGCAGATGGAAGTGCGCGGCACGCAAATTGTCAATGATCTCGGCAAACATGCCGCCATCGCCTAGGGGAAACATCCGCCACTGGAAGTAGGGAAGGCGCAGCGCCAGCCCGAGGGCAAGGACGAGCCCAAGATCGCAGATCACGTCCCATGGCGAGGCCGGAGGCGCGGGGCAAGGCCGCAAGGGAAGCGATAAGCGCTGGAGAAACTCGTCAGAGGGCTTGGCCGCGCGTGGCGGGTTCGCGGAGATATCCATCGGCGCTGGTTTGGCGGATTGCATTACTACTGATTAGACCTAAAGAGCGTGCGGTAGGGCAAGAGAATAGGAACCGCGGGAGATAACCGTGGACAAGACGAATGCTGTGTCGCTGGAATGGAGTCCCACTATAATCTAGCGGTTGGGAGAGGCTGCATGTCTTCGTGCCAACTTTCGGTGGTGGTGCCCTGTTTCAATGAGCAGGAAGTTCTCCGCGCGTGCCACGAATCTCTGACGCGAGTGCTCACGGGAGCGGTGTTGTCGTACGAGATTGTGTACGTGAATGACGGCTCGCGCGATGAGACGCTGGAGGTGCTGCGCGGACTGTACGAGGCCGACGAGCATGTGAAGGTGGTGGACCTGGCACGCAACTTCGGGCATCAGCGGGCGGTTTCGGCAGGGCTGGAGTATGCGGAGGGTGACGCGGTTGCCATTATGGACGCCGACCTACAAGACCCTCCGGAAGTGCTGCTGCAAATGCTGGAGCGGTGGAAGTCCGGCTACGAGGTGGTGTACGGAGTGCGGGCGGCGCGACGGGGCGAAAGCTGGTTCAAGCTGGCAACGGCACGCTGGTTCTACCGCATTTTGAACGGACTTTCAGAGACGCCGATTCCGGTGGATGCAGGAGACTTCCGGCTGCTGGACCGGCGGGCGGTGGATGCGCTGCTGCGAATGAAAGAACAGCACAGGCTGCTGCGGGCGATGTCGAGTTGGATTGGCTACCGGCAGTATGGGCTGGAGTATGAGCGCGCGCCAAGGGCTGCGGGGGTGACGAAGTATCCGCTGCGCAAGATGCTGGCGCTGGCGGTGGATGGAGTGTTGTCATTCACGGTGGTGCCGCTGCGCTTTGTCAGCGTGATGGGACTGCTGACGGCGTTGCTGGCGAGCTTCGGAATTCTTTACGCGCTGGTGCTGCGGCTGTTTACGCGGATATGGGTTCCGGGATGGACGCTGCTGTTTATCGCCATGCTGTTTCTGGGCGGCATCCAGATGGTGAGCATTGGAATCGTTGGCGAGTACATTGGGCGCATCTACACGGAGGTCAAGCGGCGTCCGCTGTTTTTGGTGCGCGAGGTTTTGAGCCGGAGAGCGAAGGCCGAACCCGCGCCGCGGGCGGACATTGGTTCTCATGCGTAAGGCCGACGTGGTGATTGTGGGCGCGGGATTCACGGGGCTGGCCGCTGCACTGGAACTGGCGCGCAAGGGCTACAAGGTTTGCGTGGTGGAGAAAGACGCAGACGCAGGCGGCTTGGCGGGGTCATTCCGGGTGGGCGGCGAGCGGCTGGAGAAGTTCTACCATCACTGGTTCGCAAGCGATACGAATGTGATGAACCTGATCCGGAGCCTGGGGCGCGAGGATCAGATACTGGAGCGGCCGACGCGCACGGGGATGTATTACGCGCATAGGTTCTTCCGGCTGAGCGGGCCGAAGGATGTTCTCTGCTTTACTCCTCTCTCATTTTTGAACCGGCTGCGGCTGGGCTATGTGGCGCTGGCAGCGCGGCGGGTGAAGGACTGGAAGTCGCTGGAACCCTACACGGCAAAACAGTGGCTGGTGAAACACTGCGGCGAAGAGGTGTATCGCGTGGTGTGGGAGCCTCTGCTGGCGGGTAAGTTTGGAGCCTACGCGGAGGAGGTGTCCGCCGTGTGGTTCTGGAACAAGCTGAAACTGCGCGGAGGCAGCCGGGGGAAGGCCGGGCAGGAAGTGCTCACGTATTACAAGGGCGGCTTTGCGGCGCTGGTGGATGCGGTTATCGATGAGATCCGGCGGCTGGGTGGCGAGGTGCTGCTGAAGTGCGCGGCGGAGAGCGTTACGGCAGCGAATGGAAAAGCTACGGGCGTGAAGACCTCCGAGGGAGAGATTGAGGCGCGGGCGGTGCTGCTGACGGTTCCGCTGCCGGTTTCAGCGGCGCTGCTGGCGGATGCGTGCAGCGCGGAGTATGTGGCGAGCCTGCGCAAGATACGGTATCTGTCGAACATCTGCATTGTGCTGGAGCTTTCGCGGAGTTTGTCGTCAACCTACTGGCTGAACGTGAACGATCCGTCATTCCCGTTTGTTGCGGTGATTGAGCACACGAACTTTGAGCCGCCTACGTCGTATGGCGGCAGGCACATTGTGTATCTCTCGAAGTATCTGCCGCCGGAGGATGCGCTGTTCCGGATGAGCGATGACGAAGCCGCGGAGTTTGCGATGGCGGCGCTGGGGAGGATGTTTCCGGAGTTCGAGCAGGCGTGGGTTACGAAGTCGACGGTGTGGCGCGCGGATTACTCGCAGCCGATCGTGGGACTGCATCACAGCGAACTGATTCCGGCGATGCAGGGGGAGCTGGAGAATCTGTTTCTGGCGACGATGGGGCAGGTTTATCCCGAGGATCGCGGAACGAACTATGCGGTAAGGGGCGGAGTGGAGGCGGCAGGGAAGATCGTGGTGAGGCTGGCTGAAGAGACAGAAGATCAACTGCCCCACTCAAGCCAAAAGAAGGCTTGAATGGGGCACCGGGGAAGTCCGGAATTTTTGTGGGAAAGGACAGGGTAGAAACCACATCTGCTAACTGCGGCAGATGTGGGGCACATGATTTTCTAAAAAGTATTTAGGTGTACTGGACCTTGCGTTCGCCTTTGACGATGCGGCCGATGACGTAGCCTTTTTCTCCGGCGCGGTCGAGGATGGTCTGCACCTTCTTGAACTTCTTGGCGGGGACGACGAGGATCATGCCGATGCCCATGTTGAAGGTGCGCATCATTTCGGCCTGCTCGATGTTCCCGATCTTCTGCATGTGCTCGAAGATGGGCAGTACGGGCCAGCTTCCCATTTCGACGAGGGCGGCCACGCCCTTGGGGAGCACGCGCGGCAGGTTCTCGGTGATGCCGCCTCCGGTAATGTGGGCCATGGCGCTGACGGCGTCTCCATCGACCATGCGGCGGACGATGGGCCAGTAGCTCTTGTGCTGCTTCATCAGTTCGGAGCCGACCTTGCCCTTCATGGCGTTGACGTAGGTGTCGGGGGTGTATCCGGCGACCTCGAACATGAGCTTGCGGGCCAGCGAGTAGCCGTTGGTGTGGAGGCCGGTGGAGGGAAGTCCGACGAGGACGTCACCGACCTGCACGTCTTTTCCGGTGAGAATCTTTTCGCGCTCGACGGCTCCGACGATGAAGCCGGCGAGGTCGTATTCGCCATCGGGATAGAAGCCGGGCATCTCGGCGGTTTCTCCGCCGATGAGGGCGCAGCCGTTGTGCTTGCAGGCTTCGGCCAGCCCGCTGATAACTTTTTCAGCGATCTCCAGTTCGAGTTTGCCCACGGCGAGGTAATCCATGAAGAAGAGCGGAGTGGCGCCCTGCACGGCAATGTCATTGACGCAGTGGTTTACGAGGTCGCCGCCGACGGTGTGATGCACGCCCATTTCAAATGCGAGCTTGAGCTTGGTGCCCACGCCATCCACGCTGCTGACGAGGACGGGATCGGTGAATTTTTTCTTGTCCACCTGGAAGAGGCCGCCAAAGCCGCCAATTTCGCTGAGAACGCACTTGTTGAAGGTACGGTGGGCGAGGTACTTGATGCGCTGCTTTGTGCGATTTGCCTGTTCAATGTCCACGCCAGCATCGGCATAGGTCAGGCTCTTCAGTTCAGTCTCTTCGGCCAAGGTAATCACGTCCGTGAGGAAATTATTCGAGGGGTTCCGCGAATCCAGATTGTAACATCGGCAGGGCCGTGAATGCGGTGATGCACGCCTAATTCCACTCAATTCCCCATTGGTACAGCGACCATTGGGGTTTGCCGGGGCGCGGACGGGCATTCCATACTGAAAACGTAAGCTGTTTCTCTTAATAATTCACGACGTCAGGAATCATGGCAATTTTAGATTGGGCGCTTGTCGTTTTCGGCGTTGCTGTAACTCTTACTGGAAGCTGGATTCAACTGAACCCCGAGCGGATCTATCCGCTACAGGGCGAGAGCTGGCAACGGGACCCGGCAGCGATCTCGCAGATCCGGTTGCTGGGCGGCTGCTTTGTATTCATGGGCGCATTCTTCGCGCTGCAAATGACGATTGACCTCATCCGGCAACCCTGGTGGATGGGAACGCTGAGCGGACTGGGCGCGGCAATCTCAGCCGTGGCGCTGGTCCACGCGCAGGCGCGCCGCCAACAACGCGAACGCTGCCTGGTGCAGCAGGATGCACCGGCGGAAAAGCCGCTGGAAGTTCGGTAGCAGATCCCGCTCCATAGAATGGCATGTCATACCCCGGCGTGAGCTGAATCACGTTGGCGGCGAAGGCTGCGTGGTATTGTTCTGCTCTCCCCCCAATTGAGAAGAATCTCTACGCCGTGGACTGGTGAACGCCTTGAAATCGAGAATTGTATTTGCAGCCTTGGTTGTGAGCTGCCTACTCTGGAGTGGCTGTGGGGGCGGTGCCAGCGCGAGTGCGCCTCTGGGCAGACTCACCAGCGGAAATTGGTCCATTACTGGCACCTCGACGGTGAACCAGGGGCAAAAACTCCTCATGGCTGGAACGCTAGTGCAGAGCGGAGATTCGGTTTCCGGGACGATGTGCATTTTGAGTGATTGCTTTGGCGCTTCATCAAACAGCATGGCTTTGTCCGGAGGCTTCCTCTGGGGAAACAACTGGGGAGACAACCTGACCCTGACCTCACAGGCCATGAACGGCGAGGTCATCACGCTGAGGCTCAACGGCACAGGGAGTTCGTTTAGCGGAACGTACACGGTCACAGGATGCTCGCCGAGCTGTGATGACCAGGGAACTGTAACGGCCACGCCCATACCGCCCATTACTGGAACCTGGAGCGGCTTCCTCCAAAACCCCGACGGCAGCAATTCACCCGTGAGCATTACCGCCAATCTCACGCAAGGAGCGTTCTCCGCCGCGGGATATTCTCCGCTCGGCGGGACAGTAACAGAGGAGACTGGCTCACCACTCCTCAACGATGCCCCAACAGACTTCCCTAATGCGACTTGGTCAATTTCCACCTCAGGCGCAAACGTTTCGGCGGTGAAGGGTAATCAGGTGGCTATCTTCACGGACAGTACTGTCTCTCTAGTGGTCGAGATCGTCGACCCGGCAACCGCTGGGGAAATGATGGGCCTTTACGTCACCAACTACCCGATAAACCAAATCAGGTCTCTCACTCTGGTCAAGGTGCAATAAAGATCGCGTTACCCTGCTGCCTGCGCGGCGGCGTTTTTTGTGGCGTTGAGTCTGGAACTGGAGCGGATTCAGTAACGGGGACTTGGCGGCTGAAGTGCCTTTAGGGCGGCGCAGCATATTTGAACGGTGCTGGGATTCCTCGCTGCGCTCGGAAAGACACCTTTAAGAACAAGGGCAAGAGCAACGACAAGAGCAACGGCGAAACGTATCCCATGCTGCCTTGGTTCCAGTTTTGAACCAAGGCGACGGCCAGGCACTCACAATCTGCGAATTCCGCGCATTCGCCGGGGCTCCCGGTGTAGGATTCTGTGCGGGTCATCCGGTGTGAGGTGAACGATCATGTGCCCTATTGGTAAAGTTCCGATCTCCAACGTCAGCCCCTCGCATGATGTATTGAGGGCGGACCGGCATCCACTGGACCCGATTTTCAAGCCTACGAGCGTGGCCCTGATCGGGGCCAGCGAGCGCGCCGGTTCGGTGGGGCGCACGGTGCTCTGGAACCTGATCAGCAGCCCGTTTGGCGGGACAATTTATCCGGTTAATCCGAAGCGCGCCAATATTCTTGGAATACGCGCCTACGCGTCCTTGCAGGCGTTGCCGGAGATTCCGGACCTGGTCATTGTGTGCACGCCGGCGGAGGGGGTTCCGGCGCTGTTGCGGGAGTGCGTGGAACTGGGGGTGCCGGGCGGCATCGTCATCTCGGCGGGATTCAAGGAAACGGGCGAGGCGGGCAAGCAGCTTGAGACGGAGATCATGCGTACGATCCAGGGGCGGATGCGCATTATCGGTCCGAACTGCCTGGGGGTGATGAATCCGGTGCAGGGGCTGAATGCGACCTTTGCCAACTCGATGGCGCGGCCCGGCAACGTGGCGTTTATCAGCCAGAGCGGCGCGTTGTGCACGGCGGTACTGGACTGGTCCACGCGTGAAAATGTGGGCTTCAGCGGCTTTGTTTCGATTGGGTCGATGCTTGATGTGAACTGGGGCGATCTGATCGATTACTTCGGCAACGATCCGCGCACGCACTCGATTGTGATCTACATGGAATCGATTGGCGACGCGAGTTCGTTCCTTTCGGCGGCGCGCGAGGTTTCACTGACCAAGCCGATCATCGTGATCAAGGCCGGAAGGACGGCGGCGGCGGCGAAGGCTGCGGCCTCGCATACGGGCTCGCTGACCGGTTCGGACGACGTGCTGGAAGCGGCCTTCCGGCGGGTGGGAGTGCTGCGCGTCAACTCCATTGCGGAAATTTTCTACATGACAGAGGTGCTCAGCAAGCAGCCGCGACCGAAGGGCAACCGGCTGTGTATTGTGAGCAACGCGGGCGGGCCGGGCGTGCTGGCTACGGACGCGCTGATCCAGGGCGGCGGCGAACTTGCTGAGATCTCGCCGGAGAGCATGAAGGCCTTCAACTCTTTTCTGCCTGCGGCGTGGAGCCACGCCAATCCGGTCGATATCCTGGGCGACGCTGAGCCGGAGCGCTATGCCAAGTCGCTGGAGATTGCGGCGAAAGATCCGAACATCGACGGGATGCTGGTCATCATGACGCCGCAGGGGATGACCAATCCAACGGCCATTGCCGACCAGTTGAAGCCCTATGCGAAGGGGCTGGGCAAGCCGGTGCTGGCAAGCTGGATGGGCGGCGAATCGGTGTCGCACGGTGAAGATATTTTGAACAAGGCGGGCATCCCGAGTTTTTACTATCCCGATACGGCGGTGCGCGCATTCAACTACATGTGGCGCTACTCGTACAACCTGCGCGGACTTTATGAGACGCCCGCGCCGAATGCAGCCTCGTTTCATCCCGATCGCGGACGCGCCTCGGAGATTCTCTCGACGGTGCGTAGTGGCGGTCGCACGATTTTGACAGAGTACGAATCGAAGAAGCTGTTGGAAGCCTACGGCATTCCGAGCGTACCCACGGAGATCGCCGAGAGCGAAGACGGCGCGGTGAAAGCGGCGGAGGCGATCGGGTATCCGGTAGTGCTGAAGCTGCATTCGTTCACCATCACGCACAAGACGGATGTGGGCGGAGTCATCCTGAATCTTCCGGATGGGGCCAGCGTGCGGAGGGCGTTCACGCAGATTCGCGATTCGGTGGAGGCCAAGGCCGGGGCAGGCCACTTCCAGGGTGTAACGGTGCAGCCCTTCGCCAAGCAGGAGGGCTATGAGCTGATTCTCGGCTCGTCGCTCGACCCGCAGTTTGGGCCGGTGCTGCTGTTTGGCACGGGCGGGCAGTTGGTGGAGGTTTTCGAGGACCGCTCGCTGGCGTTGCCGCCGCTGAACACGACGCTGGCGCGCAGGATGATGGAGCAAACGCGCATTTACAAGGCGTTGAAGGGTGTGCGCGGGCGCAAGGCCGTGGACCTGGCGGCACTGGAAGAACTGATGGTGCGCTTCAGCGACCTGGTGATTGAGAATCCGGCGATCAAGGAGATCGACATCAATCCGGTGCTTGCTTCTCCGGAGCGGCTGCTGGCGCTGGACGCGCGCGTGGTGGTTCACGACCGGAGCGTGCCGGACGCAGAGCTTCCGCGCTCGGCGATCCGTCCCTATCCGTCGCAGTATGTCTCGGAGTGGACGATGAAGGGCGGCGAGCAGGTTCTGATTCGACCGATACGCCCGGAGGATGAGCCGCTGATGATCGAGTTCCACAAGAAACTCAGCGAACGCTCGGTGTACCTGCGCTACTTCCAGCCGCTGAAGCTGACGCAGCGCACGGCGCACGAGCGGCTGACGCGCATCTGCTTTATCGACTACGACCGCGAGATGGCGCTGGTGGCGGAGCGCAAGAAGCCCGATGGCTCGCCGGACATTATCGCCGTCGGCCGCCTGAGCAAAATCCACGGACGGCCAGAGGCAGAACTGGCGGCGCTGGTGCAGGATGAATTGCAGGCCAAGGGGTTGGGAGTGGAACTCTACCGGCGGCTGATCCAGGTGGCTCGCGACCAGCACCTGCACACGGTTCACTCGAACATGCTCGGCGAAAACAAGGAGATGCAACACCTGTGCAAGCGGCTGGGCTTCAAACTGAGCGCTCCGGATTTGGAAGACAATCTGGTGCTGGCGGAATTGACGCTGTAGGCTACGGATTGCGTGATCGAAAAGGCAGGGCACCCGATGAAACGGGTGCCCTCGCTATTGGCCATAGTAAGGAAATCAGGATGGACTGTTCTTTTCGCTTGGTCCCGGCGGAGCTAAATCGGGATGATGTCTCTTCCAGCGACGATTTTCCACGAACCCTAAGACGACGCCGAACGTGAATACTACCTGAGAGGCATATTCCACTAAAACCAGATGCCGCTCTTCGGTGCGTGCATGGTCCTCCCCTATTCCCCGAATGTCTCTTAGGTAGAAATAGACTCCGAGAGCTGCAATCATCAGGCACAAAGCTACTATCGTCCCCGGCCTTCTAAGTGGATTAGTCATGAGACCCTTTAGCGCGAAAATAGAAAATCACCAGCCACAGCCAGTAGAAAAACATCCCGGCGGTTTCCATCCAGAAGACGCGCGGATCGATGCCTGCGTCGAGCGCATGGAAGTCGGTGGTGAGGTTGATGATTGCGAGGCCGAGGACGGCTGCGGCACCGGCGACGAGAATGGTGTTGACGAGAGTGGATTGCTTTTGCGGATCGCGCGAGGCGGTGAAAAAGAACGCAGCCCAGCCGAAGGCGAGGAACGAGATGATGCGGTCCTGGTAGGCGTAAGAGGGGACGTTGTAATAAATAAACAGCAGTGGGAGCTTGGTTCCGAGTATGTGCGCCGTGGCGACGCCGAGGAAGTAGATGGACCCGGTGAGCAGCGACCACTTCAGGATGCGGAGATTACCGTTCATGCGCGCCTCGCGTCGATGGCTCCGGCGATTATCGCACGCGGAATTCCGGCAACGTGGCGGAGCTTCGCGCTATGCTGGTTGGCGGATTGATTTGTACGGACGCACCCTTATGAAACTTCGTCACGCATTGCTTAGCATCGTGCTTATGTCCGTTGGGCTGGCGGGACAGACTTCGCCGCAAACGCCCTCGGCTCCGCAAGCAAAGCCTGCGCACCGCACACGCGTGGCGCTGGCGCTCTCCGGCGGCGGAAGCCTTGGACTGGCGCACATTGGCGTGCTGCAATATTTTGAAGAGCATCACATTCCGGTGGACGCCATCGCCGGAACGAGCATGGGCGGCATTGTGGGAGGGCTGTACGCCACGGGGCACTCGCCGGAGGAGATCGAACGGTCGTTCAGCGATGCGGGCTGGGAGGAGTTGCTGCGCGCGCAACCGCATTACCGGGATCTGCCGATTGCGACGCGGCAGGATCGTACGCACTATCCCGGCGAGTATGCGCTACGGCTTGGGCAGGGACTTTCGCTGCCAGCCGGGCTGAGCACGGCGGAGGCGCTGGATCTGTTTCTCTCGCGGCAGGTGCTTGCGTACTCAGCGGTGGAAGACTTTGCGCTGCTGCCGACGGCGTTCCGCTGCGTGGCCACACAGCTCCAGACGGGCGAAGCCTTTGTGTTGAAGCGCGGTAACCTGGCGAGAGCGATCCGGGCGACGATGTCCGTGCCGGGAATTTTTACGCCGGTCGATTGGGATGGCCGCGTTCTGGTGGACGGTGGACTGGTGGATAATCTGCCGACCGACGTTGCCCGCGATATGGGCGCGGATGTGGTGATCGCGGTTCACTTCAGTTTGCCGGTTCCGCCGAAGAAGGAACTTGAGTCGCTGACGAATGTGCTGACGCAGGCGGTGTCAGTTGCGGTTTACATGACGGAGCGCGAGAGCCTGCGCAACGCCGACCTGGTGCTGGCGCCATCGCTGGTGGGCATTGGCGGCACAGATTATACGCACGCGCGGGAGCTAATCGAGCGGGGCTACCAGGCCGCCGCGCAGAAAGAGCGCTTCCTCGCCACTCTGCAACTGAACGATGCCGACTGGGCCGCCTACCTCGCGGAGCGCCACGGACGCATGAGGCCGCTCCCAGCGCAGGCTACGCGTTTGATCGCGAAATCCACCGATCCGGCGCTGGAGCGCCATGCGCAAGCGGAACTGGATCGCGACGTCGGCGCGCTGACGCTGCCACGCATCGAGCACGAGTTGTCCACGCTGGTGGCGGCTTCGGCGCTGCCGGGCGCGTTCTACCGGCTGCCGCTGGCACAGGAGCCGCCCGTGCAGGGCGACGTGGCATCACCCGTAACCGTTCAGCCCGGCGCTCTTGAACCCCAGACGATCATTGCGGAGGTTACGCCGCGCTCAGGCAGCCAGCTTTTCATTCGGCCTTCGCTGCAACTTGCGGTTGCCAACGGCGAGCCGACGCGGGGCGCGCTGCTGGGCTTTGTTACCGTACTGCCGCAGGACGCCTATCGCGCGCGGTACCGGGTACAGGGCGCCATTGGGTACAGTCCGCGGCTGACCGCCGAATATGAGTATCCCCTCGCCGCCAGCCACTGGTTCTGGTCGCCATCGATCAGCTTGCAGCGGCTGAACAGCGCGACCTACAGCGGCAGCCAGCACCTCACGCACTGGCAGGACACGTACTCCGGAGCATTTGATTTTGGTTACGGGATGGGGCAACGGCTGCGCCTGCGGGCGGGAGCAGAAGCAGGATACGAGAGGCTCTCCAGTGTGCAGTTTGCGGGTGCGCTTGCGGGCGGCGACGGAGCTTTCGTTGCGCCGCATCTGCTGGCGGACTGGAACACGCTCGACGAGGCAGCGCTGCCGACGCGGGGCACACTGTTCACGGGCTCGATCAGCGGGCGCTATCGCAGCGCGGACTCGCGCATGGTTCCGCTGGCGTGGGCATCGCTCGATCAGCATTTTCCGCTGGCGGAGGGCACGCTGACGGCATCGCTTGGCGGGGCTTCCAGCTTCGGCGCGCAGCTCAACTACTTCGACCTATTTCCGCTGGGAGGGCCGACCGATCTGCGCGCCTTCCGCTACGAACAGTTCCACGCTACGTCGTACGCGACGGGAGAGCTTGCATACCGCAGGCCCTTCGGCGGATTCAAAGTGCTGGGCCAGCGTCCGCAGTTCGGCGCGTGGTATGACGTGGCGGGACTAGCGCAGCCGCTGCAACCGTGGCAGAGCGCGCAGAGCGGTTCGCTGGGCGTGCTGCTGAACTCGCCGCTCGGGGTGGTCACCTTCGCCATTGGGTACACGGGCGACCACCAGACGCGGGCGTGGATCAACGTGGGAAGGCCGTAAATCAGGGCAAGGCTCAGCCCGAGGCGGTTTTTCTGCGCGCCCGGATTAGTGTTTTTTGCCAGCCGGTTTTACGGGCTGCGTGGTTTTGTCCCCGCCGATTTTATGTTCGCGATTGTGGCGCTGGACGGCCTTTGCGACATCCTCCGCGGAGAGCTTACTGGGATGCTCGGAATGGAGCACGTCATCTTGCAGATTGTTGTTACTCCCACTGTTTTCCATAAATCCTCCTAACCACACGTGTGTGATACCTGCGGCATGGCAAGAAGCAAGGAACATGCCACAGTTATTGAATCTCAGCAGCATGGGTTCCGGGGCGGGTCAGGAGGAGGCCTGAGGCGCTCAGAGCTAAAGCCACTGAGCAGCATCGCTAATGATTACGATAGTCCCTTTGGGGAAAGAGAGAGCTGGAATTGGTGGCTGAACGCTTTCTTCACTGTTCGGCTGAATGCCCATGGCGCTTCGCCTTCTGACGCAGGGAGTTTGTGACTGGGGCTGGAAGATTCAGATCTACGCCGGTTCCTCGCGGCAGAGCCATCTTGCTTTGGCGTAGACAAGGGAAAGCGCGATTACCCCGGCGCTGGTGTCCAGGGCGACGTCCCACCAGCTTCCGGTACGGCTGGGAATGCTCATCTGGTGCAACTCATCGGCACTGGCCACGAGCATGGTGAAGAAGGCAGCCAGCACAGCCCACTCGTTGCGCCACCACATCCGGCGCACATGGATGCTGCCCTGGATGGAGCGCATGTACTCGTGCTGCAGCCAGTAGGTGCCACGGAAGAGCAGCAGCCAGAAGAAGCAGAGCAGGCCGTATCCGAGCATGTGTCCGCTCTTGCGGATTGCAAGGTTGAGCAGATCCAGATGCGGATGGCTGAGGTGGATTCCGGCCCAGAGAAGAATGCGCTGGAGAATTCTAAAGGTGTGGCCCCCGGACATTCTGTCCGTGGACTCCAACTTGATAAGCGTCAGCATTCCCAGCAACGGCAGCCAGTAATGCAGGAACAGCTCTCGTGAGTGCTTCAATCGTCCTCGCTCATTTCCGGGATGCTCTTTGCGCGCCGGGCAAGTGCTATTCCGCGCGGTAGTTTGGCGCCTCGCGCGTGATCGTTACATCATGGACGTGGCTTTCCTTCAATCCTGCGCCGCTGATGCGGATGAAGCGCGCTTTCTGCTGCATTTCATCAATCGAGCCGCAGCCGACGTAGCCCATGCCACTGCGCAATCCGCCGACAAGCTGGTGGACCATCATGGCCACGGTGCCGCGGTAGGGGACGCGTCCTTCAATGCCTTCGGGCACAAGTTTAGCGAGCCGGTTGCCTTCCTCCATGCCTGAGTCCAGTCCGCGATGAGCTTCGCCCGGATCGTCGAGGCTCTGGAAGTAACGCTCGCTTGAGCCCTGGGCCATTGCGCCGAGCGAACCCATGCCGCGATAGGCCTTGAAGGTGCGGCCCTGGTAGAGAATGGTCTCGCCGGGGCTCTCCTCGGTTCCGGCAAGCAGCGAGCCGACCATGACGACGCTGGCTCCGGCGGCGATGGCCTTTGAGATGTCTCCCGAATACTTGACGCCGCCATCGGCGATGATCGGCACTCCGGTATCGCGCGCGGCACGCGAGGCTTCAGCGATGGCGGTGATCTGCGGAACGCCCGCTCCGGTGACGATGCGCGTGGTACAGATGGAGCCCGGTCCAATGCCAACCTTTATGCCGTCGGCCCCGCAGGAGATCAGTTCGGCGGTGCCTTCGTAGGTGGCTACGTTTCCGGCGAGCAGGCTTACCTCGGGCAGTGCGTGCTTGATCGCGCGGACGGCAGCCATGACGCGCGTCGAGTGTCCGTGGGCGCTGTCAATGGCGAGCACGTCGCACTTGAGGCGAACCATCTCCTGCGCGCGCTCGAGGAAGTCTCCGGTTGCGCCGACGGCCGCGCCGACGCGGAGGCGTCCCTGCTCGTCCTTGGCTGCGCCGGGATACTTCAGTTTCTTCTGGATGTCCTTGACGGTGATCAGTCCCTTGAGTTCGTAGTTGTCATCCACGACCAAAAGTTTTTCCACCCGGTGCTGGTGCAGAATCAGCTCGGCCTGTTCCAGCGTGGTGCCAACTGGAACCGTGATGAGATTGTCCTTGGTCATGACCTGCGAGATGGGAATGTCGGTGCGTGTCTCAAAGCGGAGATCGCGATTGGTGAGGATTCCGACGAGTTTCTTGCCCTTTGTCACCGGCACGCCACTGATGCGGTAGCGCCTCATCAGGTCGAGCGCGTCACTGATATTGCGCTCCGGCTCGATGGTGATGGGATCGACGATCATGCCGCTTTCAGAGCGCTTTACCTTGTCAATCTCGCCCGCCTGCTGCTCGATGGAGAGATTCCGGTGCACAATTCCGAGGCCGCCTTGCTGAGCCATCGCAATCGCCATTCTGGACTCGGTCACCGTATCCATGGCGGCGCTGATCACTGGAATATTCAGGCGGAGATTGCGGGTGAGCTGGACCTGCGTATTGACTTCGGAGGGAACAACGTCTGATTTTGCCGGCAGCAGCAACACATCATCGAAGGTCAGGGCCTCTGGAACCGGGAAGTTAATCATTGCGATTGTCCGAAAGGAAGGTCATACAGCATTGTATGAATTCAGCGGGGAGTGATGCAAACGGGCGCATTTCGAATTCTGGCGGGTGCGGGGAGAGTGCCTAGGGGAATTTTGACGCGGGTCAGCTTATAGCACTTATAAAAACTTCCGATTTCACATTCAGATGGTCCCGGTGCATTCTGCTTACATACAGATAGTTTTGTTGTATGGAGTCCATACGGCCCCAAGCAACGAGACACTGCTCATGTTCCTCCTAGGCTGGAAGCGCGATGACGATCGCGTCTTCCGGCCTCATTTTTTGAAGGAGGATGGGATGCGAGGAATTCGGCGTGAGAATCCTAGGGCTTGGCGCCGGGCGTATTGCCTACGGCGCGGGCCTCGGCATCTCTGCCGTTGGTGGGATCTTTGTGGAAGAGCTTGCGTGAGATGTCCGGCCAGAACTCCTGGAACATGGCACCGAACGCTCCCTCGGCGGTCACGATCATGCCGTTGGAGATGGTGAGGCCGACACCTGAGTTGCTGCCAGGGTAGTAGAGGTTTGAGATGGCCCCGGTGATGATGTTTCCTCCGACATTGGAGTAGTTGGGCTCCCACTTGCCAGTGTTGTCATGCTTGCAGATGAAGGCGGCGGCGGCGGCGTAGAGTAGGCGGTGGGTGGTGGTTCCATGGCCCAGGCGGAAATAGCGGGGATCCTGATGGAGGATGGCAGGCAGGATTCCATTGCCGATCATATTGCTGTCAAAGGTGTCCAGGTAGGCTGCCCCGGCGCGCTGTCCGTAGCCTTTGATTCCCCATCCGAAGCCCACATCGTTGGCGGCCTCATGGTATCCGGCGACGACGAATGCGACGCCAAAGGTTACGGGATCGACGGAGGCGCGGAAGGCCAGGCGAATCTTCTGCATTCCGGTCAGCGAGACGGCGTCACTGCGATAGCTGACGTTGAAGGACGGCACGATGCCCAGAACCCTCTGCTGCTCCTGCTCCTTGATCTGCTGTTCGGCTTTTTCGTGCTGACTCGGGGTCTGCGCGGCCGGGGAGGCTCCGGTTTGCGGTGGCGGCGCGCTGTTCTGCTGGTCGTTGGCGGCGGGCGCCTGCTGGGTCGCCTGCCCGGCGTCCTCGGCGATGTGGGTCCAACTGACGCTGGCGGTCTCAAGGTTGGCCGCTGATTGCCAGTGCGACTCAGGGGCGTTGACATCCTGATCTGCATTCTGAGCCGCATTTTGCGCAAACACGGGTGCGGCAAGTGCAATCGCGGCTAACATCAGCAGCCAGGTACGGGAAATTCTCACGAGTGCTCCAAGAGACCGGTGTGGCACCGGCAAGGGATTGAGCTTCATTCTATCGTGAGGTGTGCTGGATACCGGGCAGAATCCTGACAGGGACGAATCTTTTGCCTTGCCGGGGCTATCAAATCTTCGGAATCCGGGAAATTTTCAGGCGCGTATGGCGGGAAAGCAACTGCCGCCGGGCCGTGTTGGTAAGTTGTGTTCCTTGCCTTACCGGCGCTATACTCTCGGGTGATAGCTGCGGAAGTGTTTCCGTCCGTGTTCCTGGGTCGAACCCGGATGTGAGCAGCTTGCGAGTCCTGTGGCTCGCGTTCCTGATTCATTCCCCTGTCCATTTGCGTGTTTGGCGAAGGCAGGCAGCCGTGAGGCCTGTTCGGGGGAGCTACGGTCGTTGCAGGATGTAGTGAGGCGGCGGACTGCCGCGGAGTTCTGATTCAAGCATGGCATTTGCGCTCGATAAAGTTCGTGAGATCGCCGAAAGAGTTGCTCAATCCAGTGGCCTGATCCTTTGGGATCTCGAACTCAAAGGCAGTGGTGCAGGCCGCACTCTGCGCATCTATATCGATAGACAGCCCGATGGGGTGACCCACGAAGACTGCGCGACGTACAGCCGCGAGGTCGCGACTATTTTTGACGTCGAGGACGCAGTCCCCGGGGCGGCCTATGTGCTGGAGGTTTCCTCTCCGGGACTCGACCGCAAGCTCTTCAAGCCGGAGCATTTTGAGCAATTTGCCGGCAGCCTCGTCAAGTTCAGCACGCGCGAACTGGTGAACGGCAACCGTCACTTCGAGGGGCGGCTGGTGAGCTTTGCCGGAGGCGAGTTAACGGTGGACCTGGACCAGGTGGGCAGCCGCAAGAAGGCCAAAGCGCAGGGAGCCGGAGTGGTGGTGGTGCCTTACTCGAACGTTGAGAAGGCCAGCTTGGTACCCGAGTTTTAGTTTGTCATCAAGTTGAGACCCGCGCGGCTTCGCACCGCGTGCAGTTGCAAATAGATTGGTTCCGGCGCGAGTCCGGGCAAGTAAGAATCCCAGCGGGGCGCGGCCCCGCATACGTGAAGGTGGCAGGCAATATGGCAAGTGAACTTTATAACGTGATCGACGCGTTGAGCCGCGAGAAGGGGATCAATCCCGACATCGTCGTATCCGCCGTTGAAGACGCCATCGTCGTCGCCACGCGCAAGTTCTACAAGACGCAGGAGAGCCTGCGCGCCGTCCTCGATAGGGAAACCGGCGCAATCCGCGCTTACTCCGTGAGGGAGATTCTTCCCAGCGAAGACGACATCGAAGATCCGCAGATTCAGATCTCGCTGGAAGAGGCGCTCAAGATCAGCGAAGACGCCGTCGTGGGCGGGGAACTGCTCCAGGAAAAGTCCATTGAAGGACTGGGCCGCATTGCCGCTCAACTGGCCAAACAGGTCATCTTCCAGAAGGTGCGCGAAGCCGAGCGCGACACGGTCTTCAACGAGTATCACGGCCGCGTCAACGAGGTAGTGAACGCCACAGTCAAGCGCATCGAAGGACCGGATTACATCTTCGATCTTGGCAAGGCCGAAGCCCGCATGCCCCGCAAGGAGCAGAGCAAGCTGGAGTCGTTCGCCGTGGGCGAGCGGGTTCGCGTGGTCATTACCAAGGTTGAAAAGGCTACAAAAGGCCCCGGCGTCATCGTCTCGCGCGCCGCTCCGGAACTGGTTTCAAACCTCTTCCAGACCGAAGTGCCGGAGATTTATGACAACACGGTGGTGATCCGCGCCATTGCCCGCGAGGCGGGCGAGCGCACCAAGATCGCCGTCTTGTCGCGCGATAAAGACGTGGACGCGGTGGGCGCGTGCGTTGGCATGAAGGGTATGCGCGTGCAGTCGATTATCCGCGAACTACGCGGCGAAAAGATCGACATCATCGAATATCACGAGGATGCGGTGACCTTTGCGGAGAAGGCTTTGCAGCCGGCGAAGGTTTCCCGCGTCTCCATTGTGGACAGCCACGAAAAGCATCTTGAAGTGATCGTGGACGACACCCAGCTCTCGCTTGCCATCGGCAAGAAGGGCCAGAACGTCCGCCTTGCCGCCAAGTTGCTGGGCTGGAAGATCGACATCAAGAGCGAAGAGGAGAAGCGCCAGGAGGTCGAGCAGCAGATGAACTCGCTGGTCGGCAACTCCGCCACCTCGCTGGAAAATATTGCCGCCGAACTCGGCGACCCGGTGCTTGAGAAGCTCTCTGATGCCGGTATCACCAGCGTTGAGTCACTGGCCGACATGACTCCCGAAGAGCTGGAGGCCATCCCCGGCATCGACGCCGAGACAGTCGAGAAGATTTCGGTTGCGGTCAACAATTACTTCTCCACCCTGGAGTCCGCCGAGCAGGAAGTCTCCGCCGAAGAGGCCGAGGCTGAGTACGCCGGCGATCCGCTGCAGGCGAGCGAGGCTGAAGTGGAGACGGAGAGCGTTCCCGCGGAAGAGCCAGCAGACGCGCCCGCAGAGCTAGAGGCTGACGAGCCGGTGGAGGCCGTTGCCGACGGCAACGTGGCAGATGAGAGTGAAGTTCAGCATCACGATGAGCATCCGGGCGAGCAGGACGAGAACCCGGGCAACAAATAACATGCGGGGTGTGGCCCTGGGGCCATGCCCGCGCCAGCTTCTCTTGCAGAAGCCAGTTCTGGGCCGCTTCGGCGACTGCCCAGGCAAACGCAGCATGGATGTCTTCGCAATCGAAGACCGCTCCATCCAGCAGCACCGCGCTTCGGCGCAGCCGCACCGCTCCGGGCAGGTGGAACGGTTCAGGCATAAGGGAACGAACGGCGGATGAAGATTCGAATTAACGATCTGGCTCGCGAGCTGGAAGTAAAAAGCAAACAGATCCTAGACGTGCTTATTAAAGTCGGCGTCACGGAAAAGAAAACCCACTCCAGCTCCGTCGAAGTCGATGAGGCGGAAAAAGTACGCAAGTACTTCCATGAGACAAGTGGCGCACATGCCCGCCATCGCACGGGCGGAGAAGAGTTCCGCCCCAAAATTGATCTCTCGAAGATCTCCAAGCCCGGCGATGCGCTCAAGGCCATCCTGGCGCGTAAAGAGCAGCCTGTTGAAGCTGCTTCGGCCGCCCGTCCGCCGGTGGCGCAGCCGCCTGCTCCGCCCAAGGCGATTGTCAACAAGCCTGCCGCGCCCAAGCCTGCAGTTCCTGCTCCGGCTGCTCCCGCTCCGCGTATGGTTACGCCGGAGTCGGTAGCCCAGCGCTCGCAGGTTTCACGCGTGGAGTTGCCGAAGCCTCCTGCTGCTGCCGTTGCGTCCGCAGAAGCTGCTACGCCAGTTGCCGCCGCGCCGTCCGCGCCTCCTGCCGAGGCTCCGGTTGCTGCCGCTCCAACTGTTACTGCTCCTGCCGCGCCAGTTGCTGCCGCGCCCGCCGAAGCTGCTGTTGCTCCGGTCAGCGCGACTCCAGCCTCTGGTGCTACTACCGCTCCGGTGGTTGAAGGCGCTGCTCCTGCCGCGGCTGCACCCGCCAAGCCCGCTGCACACAAGCCGACGACAGGTTCCGCGCGTCCTCCGCTGCTTGGCCAACCCGCCGCGCCGCCTGCGCGCCGCATGATTGTGCCGCAGACTGGTCCGCGTCCGGTTTACACCGCGCCGCCGCCTCCGCCGCCCCGTGCGCCGCAACCGCCTTCGACGATGGCCAACCGCACCGGCCTGCCGGTGCGTGGTCAGCCCATTTTCCAGCGTCCGCGTCCCGGACAATTCGCGGGGCCTGCCGGAGCACCCGGCGCGGCTCCCGGCGCCCCAGGCTCGCGCCCGCCATTTCGTCCCGGCGAACGCCGTCCGATGCACCCTACCCGCACCGCTCCTGTACCGGGCGGACGTCCGCCAATGGCGGGACGCCCCGGCATGGGTACGCGTCCAGGTGGTCCGCCCCGTCCGGGTGGTCTGCTTGGTGGCGCTGCCGGAGCTCCGCCTCCGGGAACGTCTCCCCGTCCTGGCGCCCGCATAGGCGCGCCTGCACGCCGTCCCGGCCAGCGTTACCAGGGTCCGCGCGGCAAGCAGGAAGGACCGATGAAGGGTTTCACGCCGCCGCCCCGGCTTTCGCTTAGCAATGAGCCGATGCCGATCACGCGCGCGATCACCATCTCGGAAGGCGTCAGCGTAAAGGATCTCGCCGAAAAGCTCGACATTCGCGCGAAGGATCTCATTGCGCGCCTGCTGGCTCGCGGCGTCTTTGCCACGATCAACCAGACACTCAGCGAAGACCTGGCCCGCGATATGGCCCGCCACTTCGGAGCCGAGAGCTCGGTCATCAGCTTTGAAGATCAGATCCAGCAGGACTACGACGCGCAGGCCATCGAGCAGGAGAATGAGGCGGTCTTCAACACCGTCACGCGTCCTCCCGTGGTCACCATCATGGGCCACGTCGATCACGGCAAAACCAGCCTGCTCGACGCGATCCGCACCACCAACGTAGCCGGTGGAGAAGCTGGCGGCATCACCCAGCACATCGGCGCGTACAAGGTGAAGATCACGGACTCGAACTCGCCCGCCTTTGGCCGCGAGATCGTCTTCCTCGACACGCCAGGTCACGAAGCCTTCACCCGCATGAGAGCGCGCGGCGCCAAGGTCACGGACATTGTCGTGCTGGTAGTGGCCGCCGATGACGGCGTCATGCCTCAGACTCTTGAGGCCATTGATCACGCCAAGGCCGCCAAGGTTCCGCTGATTATCGCCGTCAACAAAATCGACAAGCCGGATGCGCAGCCCGACCGCGTGAAGAAACAGCTTGCCGACCGGGGACTCCTCCCCGAAGACTGGGGCGGCGACACAATCTACGTGGACGTTTCGGCGAAGAAGCACACCAATCTCAACCAGCTCATGGAAATGATCTGCCTGGTGGCCGACATGAAGGAGTTGAAGGCAACTCCCGAGCGGCTTGCCACCGGTGCAGTGCTGGAAGCCAAGCTCGATCGCGGACGCGGCCCGGTTGCCACCGTCCTCATCGACAACGGTACGCTGCATGCCGGCGAGAACTTTGTGGTCGGCAACATCTTCGGCAAGGTCCGCGCCATGTTTGATGATCGTGGCCGCCCTCTTGAAGAAGCTGGTCCGTCGACTCCGGTGGAAATCCTCGGACTGGAAGGCCTGCCCCAGGCCGGTGATCAGTTTGTGGTGGTCGCCGAGCGTGAAAAGGCCCGCGAAATTGCCGATTACCGCGAAGCAAAAGCCCGCGAAGCCGTGCTGGCGAAAACCGCACGCGTCTCGCTTGAGGGCCTTGCCCAGCAGATCAAGAACGAAGGCAGCAAACAGCTCGACATCATCCTCAAGGGCGATGTGCAGGGTTCGGTGGAAGTGATCAACGACCTGCTGATGAAGCTCTCCGGCGAACAGGTGCGCATCAAGGTGTTGCGCCACTCAGTCGGCGCCATCACCGAGAGCGACGTGCTGCTGGCCGCGGCTTCCAACGCCATCATCATCGGCTTCAACGTCCGCCCCGAGCGCAAAGCGCAGGAGATGGCCGAGCAGGAGAAGGTCGATATCCGTCTCCACTCGATCATCTACGAACTCCAGGACGAGATGAAGAAAGCCATGACCGGCCTACTGGATCCAACCATCAAGGAGTCCTACCTGGGACGCGCCGAGGTGAAAGACATCTTCCGCATCCCGAAGGTGGGAACCATTGCCGGTTGCCAGGTACTCGACGGCCTCATCAAGCGCGACTCGGAAGTACGTCTGCTGCGCGACAACGTGGTTGTGTTCACGGGCAAGATCTCTTCGCTCAAGCGCTTCAAGGACGACGCCAGCGAGGTTCGCACCGGCATGGAGTGCGGCATCGGCATCCACAACTACAACGACGTCAAGAAGGGCGACGTCATCGAAGCCTTCCTGCTTGAGAAGGTTGCGACGCAGTTGATCTAGCATCCGGGAGCGTTGGCTTCGCGGCCGACGCTCCCAATTCATTCATCGAGAATCCCGAAGCCGCGCCGGTTCGGGATTTTTCGCGGTCCGCCGTAGCGACAGTCCATGGCGGCCTTTACGGCGACGCGGCGCTCTGATGCCCTGGCGGCTACCCCGGTTCAAATTCAATTTGCAGGGGACAACAATTTTTCTCGATTGCAATGTTCCATTCGGTGTAATATTCCTCCACTTAATTCAGCAACTCTGGAAGTCGTTCTGAGTTTGCGCTCTCGAGGATGGCTTTGTTCCGAGGGGTAGTTGCAATTCCAAAAGCTGTTTTCAATGGGATGTTTTAGAGAACGAAATGCTCTCATACGCTGCGCGTGTTGTACTGCCGGGTTTTGAGAGGAGCGTTTGGGTCAAAGCGGGAATATCCGTGCGGCCAATTTGTTGGAACAGGCATCCAATTCGGTGCCTGCGATGATCACAAACTTGACGATACAGAGTTCCTGCCGGGCAGATGGCTGCAATCATCGTCCGTGCGAGGAATCTTGGAGCTAGCGAATGAAGAAGCTGTTTGTAGCAGTGCTGTTGTTCACCCTCTCCGCATGTGCCTTCGCACAACAGGATTATGTCGGACGTTACGATGTTTTTGCCGGTTTCAGCTATTTGGATTCACCGAAGATCAAGCTTGGGCAGAAGGGATTCAATACCCAGATCGGGTACAACGCACGGCGCTGGCTGGCACTGGGCTTTGACTACAGCACACAGAATGGCCAGGGAACGCTCGTTCCCTCTGACCTCAAACCGGCTTACGCGACACAGGTCGATGGTCTGATACAGGAGGGTCAGGCTGGTCTCCTCACTGAATTCGGAGTTCCCACCCTTCCGTCGAATTATTCTGCGTACGTACCGTTCAGTGCGACAACACAGACCTTTACCGCCGGACCTCAGCTTGCATGGCGACACTTCAAGAAGATCACTCTCTTTGCTCACCCTTCAATCGGAGCCATTCACGAGCACATTAATCTTGATCCCCATGACGCCTTCACGGCCTTCGTCGCGGGGCCGACGGGCGCACTGGTTGCCTCCGGAATATTGAAAACTACGCACCCTTCCGACACCACCTACTTCTACGGACTGGGCGGCGGCGGCGATTACAATTTGACCAAGCATGTTCATCTCCGTGCCGACGTCGAGTTCGTCCATGTGTTCCTCTTCAGCGGACTGCTGGCTGATTCGCGCAACAGCGTACGCCTCTCGGTTGGACCTAGCTTCAACTTTGGCAAGAACGTAAGCAGGTAAATAGCTGGTCTACGAAAACAAAGGCTCCGTCTCCCCCAAGGCGGAGCCTTCGGTTTTACTTTCGTTCTTGCAATTGCCCTGCGCTTCTTCCTACACTCGGCGACGGCCATGCCCATTGCGCATCTCACGCTCGAACTCCGCATTGAAGCCGCGCAGTCGCTCAAGGACCGCCGTCAGGTGTTGCGCAGCCTGAAGGACCGCCTTCGCTCGGGCTTCAATGTTTCGGTGGCGGAGGTTGATCCCACGGGTCTCTGGCAGACGGCGACTCTTGGCGTGGTTGCCATCAGTTCCTCGCGTGACTACCTGGCGGGGTTGATGAAGCAGGTGGAGTCGGCGGCGACCCGCATCGCCAACAATCACGGCGCGGAGATCACCGACAGCTTTGTGGATTTTCTGGACTAGGAGCTATCGAGGCAAGGGTTTGGCCCTGCCGAGTCTTTTTTGCGCGCCATTCCTGCACCGTGAATCCCCAACGCACATCTAATTTGCCAGCCGATGGACGTACCCCGAAGGTTCAACAATTCGCGTTCTTCATTCTGCCGCACATCTTTTATTGACTCGCGGCGGCGAACACGGTACGCTCCTGCCCAATGGTATCTGCTTCCATCCAGAAGCAACCTGTTCAGCCGCATTCGCACTCTCGTGCCTTCGTCCCCCAAGGTCAAACATTTCCATCGCATCAACAATGTTCATCGGCGCAGGCTGCGCCCGAGGTGAATCTAAACTCTCGATGAAGAAAAACATCGAACTTCGTCCCAATGTCGAAACCTTGTTCGGTACGCGCGACGAAAACCTTCACCTGCTCGAAAATGGACTGAATGTTGCAGTCGAGCTCAAGCCCAATTCCATCCAGATTGACGGCACACCCGAGGACGTGGCGCGCGTCGAGCAGGTCTTCACCGACTTTGACTATCTGCGCGCCCACGGCCAGCAGGTATTCAACGGTGAACTGACCTCGATGCTGCGCGTGCTCGTTGCCGACCCAGCGGTCTCGCTGCGCCAGCTCGCCGAGGCAGGCAAGCAGCGCTCGGTGGGAAACAAGCGCCAGGTGCAGCCCAAGAGCGTGAACCAGCGCCAGTACCTGGAAGCCATCGAACAGAGCGACATGGTCTTTGGCATTGGTCCGGCCGGAACCGGCAAGACGTATCTTGCGGTGGCCATGGCGATCTCCGCGCTGCTCTCGAAGAAAGTGGCGCGCATTATCCTGGCGCGTCCCGCGGTTGAAGCGGGCGAGCGACTGGGCTTCCTGCCGGGAACTCTCCAGGAGAAAGTCGATCCGTATCTGCGCCCGCTGTACGACGCGCTCTATGATTTGCTGGAGCCGGAGAAAGTGGACCGCTTCCTCGAAAAGAACGTTATTGAGATCGCTCCCATCGCCTTCATGCGTGGGCGCACGCTCAACGATTCGTTTGTCATTCTCGACGAGGCGCAGAACACAACCAGCGAGCAAATGAAGATGTTTGTTACCCGCCTCGGCTTCAACTCCAAGGCGGTGATCACCGGCGACATTACGCAGATCGATCTTCCCAACGCCAGCCGCAGCGGCCTCATCGAGGCCATGAACGTGTTGCAGGGAGTGGATGGCATCCGCTTCCAGTTATTCAACGAAACCGACGTGGTGCGCCACCAACTGGTGCAGCGCATTATCCGCGCCTATGAGGATTTCAAGGCGCGCGACGACCGGCAGCTCACCCTGCAACTGGAGGGCGAAGCGGCCCGCGCCGCAGCCGACTTGCCGATGGCCGGAAAAGCCAAGGAGAGTGCCGCCGTCCAGCAGTAGCACTTTCGGTACAATAGAGGGAGAGCCCCGAGCCTGCGGCCGGAGCGGCAATCGTTGCCGCGTACCCGACGAGGCGCAAGGCTCTCCCCTTTTCCTTTTCCCGCTGCATCCGGGAGATGCCCGGAATTGAGAGCCGTGATTGTAGAGCGACGAAAATCGAAAGACCTGAGCCGGTTGGCCCTCGCACGGTTTGCGAACAAGGCTCAGCGCGCGGCAGGGCTCGGCGGCGAAGTCAATATCCTGCTCACCGGCGATGCTGAAATCCAGCGCCTCAACCTGCAATTCCGCCAGCAGGACAAACCTACTGACGTGCTTTCGTTTCCCGCCCCGCAGGCGCTGGGGGTGCAGCAGGGTACGCGGCAACGGATGCCGCTCCGGCCGCAGGCGCACGGGGGCGACATTGCGATCTCACTCCAGACGGCGCGCGCGCAGGCTGCCGAAATCGGCCATGACCTGCTGACCGAGGTAAAGGTTCTCATCCTTCACGGCATGTTGCACCTTGCCGGGCACGACCACGAAGCTGACCGCGGCCAGATGCGGAGGCTTGAAGAGAGCCTCCGTGCTGACCTGCATCTTCCCGCCGGGCTCATTGAACGCACTACAGAGCGAAGGAGGCCGCGGTAATGGTCCTGGCCTTTGCGCTTCCGGTTCTTATTGCGCTGCTTGTCATCAGCGCCTATGCCTCGCGCCTGTACAGCGAGAGCGGTAAATTTCTCTCCCGCGAGTTCCAGGAGAACATAGAACTCTTCGAGCACCAGATCGAGCCGCGACTGGGCTTCAACCATGATCGCGCGGCGCTCTCCTTCGCCCTGCTGGAGCAGCTTCTCACCGCATCGATCTGCTTTCTGCTGGCCTACTCGGTTTTCTCGCAGCCCGGCTGGGGCGCGGAAGACGCTGCACAGGCAATCTTTTTCGCCGTGCTCGTCATTCTGGTCTTTGACCGCTTTCTACCTTATCTGCTCTTCTCGCGCACCCGGGGAGGCTGGCTGGTCCGCTTCACACTTTTCTTGCGCCTGCTCATCTGCGCCGCTTTTCCACTTACGATCTTTCTCGGATTTCTTCAATCCGTTGTCTCGCTGACCCGCCCGGAGCACGCAGGAGAAGAGCCCGAGCATCCTTCTGAGGCTGTGGACGCACTGATCGAGGCTGGTCAGGACGAGGGCATTCTGGAAGAGAGCGACCGCGAACTCATCCACTCGGTCGTCGAATTCGGAGACAAGACCGTGCGCGACGTGATGACCCCGCGTCCGGCCATCGTCGCCGTCTCAGCCGATACCACGGTTGAGCAGCTTACGCATCTGCTCTCGCAACATCCGTTCTCTCGCGTGCCCGTCTATCGCGGAGATCTGGACCACATCGCCGGAATTGTCTCCGCCCGCGACCTGCTCCAGGTGGCGGACACCGATGCGGCCCGCCGCGTGGCCAGCAGCCTGATGAAGACCGAAGTTTTCTTCGTCCCGGAGACCAAGCGCGCCAGCGAACTGCTCAACGAGATGCAGCGCGCCAATCGCCGCATGGCCATCGTCATCGACGAATACGGCGGCGTTGCCGGACTGGTCACGGTCGAAGATCTCATCGAGGAAATTGTCGGCGAACTCAGCAATGAAGGCGAGCTGCGCAACGAGGCCATCCGCGAGAGCGACAACAGCTACATTGTCCTCGGAACGCTGGAGGCTGACCGGCTTGAGGAGCTGTTCGGCCTTCGGCTCTCAGAGGATTGGCATGCCACCACCGTCGGTGGCCTGGTCACGGAGATTGCCGGACACATCCCGCTCCCCGGCGAAGTTGTGCAGGAAGGCGACCTCCGCTTTGAGGTGCTGGAGTCCACCGCGCGCCGGGTGGAGAAGATCCGGGTGCTCACCAAACAGCCCTCGCCCATTCCCAAGAACCCCGCAGTGGAATAGCATCAAGAGGTGCGCTCAGGATTCGTAACCATCATCGGCCGTCCCAATGCGGGCAAATCCACTTTGCTCAACTCGCTCGTCGGCGAAAAACTCGCCATCGTCACCCACAAGGCGCAAACCACGCGCAGCCGCATCACCGGCATCGTCAACGTCAAGCGCAAGGGCAAGCGCCCGGCGGGACAGATCGTCTTTGTCGATACGCCCGGCGTCCACAAGCCGGAGGACCAGCTCAACAAGCGTATGATGCAGGAGGTCTATGACTCGCTCGAAGGTTGCGACCTCATCCTGCTGATTGTTGACGTTACGCAGAAGTTCGGCACCGGCGACGAATTCGTTCTCGACATCGTCAAGCGCGCCAAGGTCAAAACCTTTCTGCTGCTGAACAAGATCGACCTCTTCGAAAAAACAAAACTGCTGCCCGCCATTGAGGCATGGTCACAGCGCTTCGAGTTTGCGCAGATCGTCCCGATCTCTGCCGAAAAAGAAATCGGCAAAGAAGAACTGCTCACCTCGGTTGCGAACGCGCTGCCGGAAGGCCCGAAGTATTTTCCCGAGGACCAGATCACCGATCAGCCCGAGCGCTTCATTGTCGCCGAGTTGATTCGCGAACAGATCCTCATCAACACCGCGCAGGAGGTTCCCTACGCGAGCGGCGTTCTGATCGAGAAATTTGAGGAAGGCAAGAAGCTCTCAAGGATCTCCGCCGTAATCTTCGTCGAGCGCGAAGGGCAGAAGGCGATCGTGATCGGCAAGCAGGGTTCCATGCTCAAGCACATCGGAACCCGCGCCCGCCAGCAGATTGAACGCATCCTCGGCGTAAAGATTTACCTCGAACTCTTCGTGAAAGTGCGCGAAGGCTGGCGTGACAATGTACATGATGTCGATGAAGCCATCGACTGGCGCAAGCAGGTTGAGGCGCTGAATACGAGGCTCTCCGACAAGGATAAAGAAGAAAAGCCCGAGCGTAAGCCCGCGAAAAAGGCGAAGGATCGCAAGCCGGAAGTTCAGGGGTAGCGGGACGGCCTTCCAATCCGCCCCTCTTGCCGGATCGACTTGGGTTGACATTCCCGAGCGCTTCCCGCAGAATTTCAGTTGATGAAGCTCCTGAGCACAAACCCGCTCCCGCAGTCGCGACCGTCGGTCGAGGGCCCGTGTGCGTGGAGAGAGCTTCAGTACCTTTAGTCACAAAGCACTCATCTCCAGGCCCGCAGGCAAAACGCCCGCGGGCCTTTTTCATATGAGACGAATTTGCTTAACCCGCACCAGAGATTTCCGGCGGCTTGAATCGAACTCCGGCCGCCAGTACAGGATGAAAAGGACCCATGAAATCATTCAGTGAAGAAGTCACTCTCGAAGGACACATCATCGACTCCTGGACGCTTCCACGCGCCTTTGACACCATCATGGACATGGGCGGCTCCTTTGACGTGCAGGAGATTCAGGTCGGTCGTGCCAAGGACGAGGTTTCCTTCGCCCGCCTGAAGGTTCATGCCCACACGGAAAAAAAACTGGAGGCCATTCTGCTGGAACTCCAGTCGTTCGGTGCGGTGCTGGCCTCGCGCGATGACGTGGCTTACAAGCCCGCGCCCGCGAACGGGGTTCTGCCCGAGGACTTCTACTCGAGCACGCACCTGCCCACGCAAGTGCGCCTCAACGGCCGCTGGGTTGACGTGAAGAATACGGAGATGGACCTCGCCATTGTGGTGAGCCCCGCTTATTCCGAGGCTCAGATGATTCCCTCGTCCGCAGTGGTGCAGGGAGAACTGGTAGTGGTTGGGCACGACGGCATTCGTATTCTGCCGCCACAGCGCTCGCGCGAGCGCGAGGTGTTCAGCTTCATGGGCAGCAATGTTTCCTCCGAACACCCGAAGCGGCTGGTCATCGAAGAGATTGCCAAGCAGATGCGGGAGATTCGTTCGCGCGGCGGCAAGATCCTGATCGTCGCCGGACCCGCGATTGTCCACAGCGGCGCCGGGCCGCAGCTGGCGAAGCTGATTCGCGACGGCTATGTGCAGGTTCTGTTCGGCGGCAACGCCATTGCCACGCACGACGTGGAAAGCATTCTGTTCGGCACATCGCTGGGCGTTGCGCTGAAGGACGGCCGTGCGGTGCCGGGAGGCCATCGCAATCACATGGCGGCCATCAACGCCGTGCGTTCCGCAGGGTCGCTGCGCGCGGCGGTTGAGAGCGGACTGCTGCAACAGGGAATCATGTTCGAGTGCATCAAGAACAATGTGGACCTGGTGCTTGCAGGCTCGGTGCGCGATGATGGCCCCATGCCTGACGTCATCACCGACACCGCACAGGCGCAGATTCGTATGCGCTCGGCCCTCGCAGGGGTTGAAATGGTGCTCATGATTGCTACCATGCTGCACTCCATTGCCACCGGAAATATGCTGAAGGCGTCGGTGAAGGTGGTAGCCGTTGACATCAATCCCGCCGTAGTCACCAAACTGGCGGACCGTGGAACCTTTCAAGCTCTGGGACTGGTCACGGACGCCGAGTTGTTTGTTCGCGAACTTTCCAGCGCGATCGATGCTGGTGACACGCAGGAAGCCCCGGAACTTCTGGAGTCCGAAAAACTCTAACGGGAAGCGTCAAACGAAGAAGAGCCTCAGTCGTCAGCCCGCTTGTTGCGGCTGCCGAATGGGGCTCTTGTTTTGCACGAACTTCGAACCAGATGCTGCGCTATATTCCGTGCCAGCTACGCTGCCCAGTAGTCCGGATCAATGAAGTCAGGAGCACGGTCAAGAGCGTCCCTTGAAAGTGCCATTCTCGGTGGCCGGTTCGAATCCGATGAACTACTTTGTAGGCTGTCTTATAATAGGTTCTTGGTATTTCCAGGAGCGCGCAACTATGCCCGTCAAACCTACTGAAAAAATCTGGCACAACGGAAAACTGATCGATTGGGACGATGCAAAGATTCACGTCATGGCGCACGTCGTCAATTATGGCTCTTCCGTTTTTGAAGGCGTTCGATGTTATGAACTACCCACCGGCCCCGCAATTTTCCGCGCGCAGGAACACATGCAGCGCCTGCTCGATTCCGCAAAGATTTATCGCATCCCTGTTCCGTATACCTGCCAGCAACTTGTCGATGCGATGGTGGAAACCATCAGCGCCAACGGCGTATGGCCCTGCTACATCCGCCCGCTGATTGTGCGCGGCTACGGCGAACTTGGCGTCAATCCGATTGGCCTTCCCACCGAGTGCTACGTGGCAAATTATCCATGGGGCAAGTATCTTGGTGGCTCGGAAGATGTGGGCGTGGATGTCTGCGTCTCTTCTTGGACGCGTCTTGCGCCGAACACTCTACCCTCCATGGCCAAGGCCGGCGCGAACTACATGAACTCGCAGCTTATCAAGATGGAGGCCGTGCTGAACGGCTACGTCGAAGGCATCGCACTTGACGTCAATGGCTACGTCAGCGAAGGCTCGGGCGAGAACATCTTCGTGGTTCGCAATGGAAAATTACTTACGCCGCCGCTGGGTAACTCGGTGCTTTCCGGCATCACCCGCGACTCGGTGACGCGCGTTGCACAGGATCTCAGCATCCCGGTTGTCGAGCAGGTCATTCCCCGCGAACTTCTCTACATTGCCGACGAGGTTTTCTTTACCGGCACCGCTGCCGAAGTCACGCCAATCCGGTCGGTGGATAAAATCACAGTCGGCGATGGCAAGGTTGGCCCGGTCTCCAAGGCAATCCGCAAAGAGTTGTTCAGCATCTTTGATGGCAGCAAGCCCGACCGTTACAACTGGCTTACGCCTGTTCCGGTGGGACAGAAAGTCGGCGCCTAGTTCGCCGGAAAAACTTACAGAGCGCGGGCACCTCGCCCGCGCTTTTATTTTGCAATTCTTTCATCAAAGGTGCCTTGCCTCTCTGCGGTTTCTCCGACTACTCTCTTTAGGCATTTCCCGACGGAGGATTCATGACTGCTCAACCCACTCCCGAATTTGCTTCGCTCTTCCGCGATTTCATGGTGGAGCGTATCCGCGACGAACATGCCTGCACGGGCCGTGTTTTTGCCGAACTTCATGATGGCGACTGGCGTCCCGATCCGAAGTCCCGCTCGGCGCGCGAACTCGCCTGGCACCTGGCCCACAGCGAGCGCTGGTTTCTACTCTCTCTAGGCAACCTCAAGTTTGAAGGCGGAGGCGACGGCCCGCTCCCGGCCACGGTCGCAGAGGTTGCGGCATTCTATGATTCCGGTTTCGAGCCGGAACTCACCCGCATCTCGGCCCTGAGCGGTGAACAGCTTCTAGAGTCGGCCGACTTCTTTGGCATGAGTCTGCCGGTCTATACGCTCCTCAACTTTGCGCACATTCACACCATCCATCACCGGGGACAGCTTGCAACCTACCTGCGCCCTCTCGGCGGCAAGGTGCCTGATATCTATGGTGGCAGCGCGGACACGCCCTGGCAGCCCTGAGCGCGTTTCCGGCAAACACGAACGGCTCTGCGCTTAGCGGAGCCGTGTTCATTCCATAGTTTTATCGTGCATGAACGGTCATCGGCATTCCGTTCCTGGGACGGAGCGTGAACAACGGTTCAGCAACTACCTCGTGCCGATCATCGTGGCGCAGCTTCCAGCTTTGCGCCAGCGTAGCCAGAACGAGCACGCCTTCCATCCAGGCGAATGCCTCGCCAATGCACTGCCGTGGCCCCATGCCGAAGGGGCAGTAAGCGCCCTTTGTGCGTGCGGCCTTCGCCTCCGTGGTGTGCCGCTCGGGATCGAAGCGCAGCGGATCGGCGAAGAAACGTGCGTCTCGATGCAGAATGTACTGGCTGGCGATCACCGTGGTTCCGGCAGGCAAGCGGTATTCTCCAAGCTGAAACGCACTCAATGACAGACGCCCCATGGCCCACGCCGGAGGATACAAGCGGAGCGCCTCGGCCATGACCATCTCGGTATAGCGCAACTGCGGCAGGTCTTCATAACGCGGGAGCCGCCCTTGCAACACGCGATCAAGCTCTTCATGCATTTTTGCTTCGGCCGCAGCATTCTGCGAGAGTAGATACCATGTCCACGTCAGAGCAATCGCCGTGGTCTCATAGCCCGCGAGGATCACGGTTACAACCTGATCGCGCACATGGTCGTTGCTCCATCCAAATGTCTTCTGCGCATCGAGGAGCATGGTCAACAGATCTGTGCCTGTTGCGTCCGCGCCGCGCTGGCGATGTTCGGCAATCAGTTTGTTGACCGCTGTGTGCAGCTTTCTGCGTGCGTGTACAAATCTCCGCAGCGGAGTGAATGGTATCTGCAACAGCAGGCGGATGCCGGGCAGCAGGACGACCGCGTTGTACACGTCCATGATGTCAGCCATGGCGCGGTTCAGTTCGTGCACTTCTTCGCCAAGATCGGTGCTGAAGATCGTCGCCCCGATGATTCCAAGTCCGAGCGTCATCATCTCAAGATGGATGTCGTGCGCTTCGCCAGAGCTCCACTGGCCGCGCAGCGCGGCGGCACGGCGTACAATTTCGCCCGCGTGCGCGCTCATCTTCTGGCGGTGAAATGCAGGCGCGGAGGCCTGCCGCTGCTGCTTGTGGATGGCTCCGTCAGCGGTAATCATGCCTTCGCCAAGAAGGAGTTTGGCGCGTTGCTGCGTGCGCTCCTTTACGAAGTTCGCGTGCTGCACCACGAGGATTTCGCGGATGTAGTCCGGGTGATTGAGAAAGAGGATGTGGCGCCGCCCAAGTTTGTAGTGAGCGATGTCGCCGTACTCAGAGGCCAGGTGTTTGAAGTGAGCGAGCGGGTCAATCCACTTCTTCTGCTTGAGAACAGACATCAATAGATTTGCGCCCGGCCCCGGCGGCAGGCGCAGCGCTACGTTTGCATTTGCGGGCTTGGCCCGGGCGGGAATTTCGGTCTCGATTGCCATCTGCTATATCGATGCGGAAGCCGCCATAAATGCTTCCAACGATTAACCATATGGTTAATCGTTGAAGAGGACGGAGTGCTGAAATGGTGAATGGTTGAGCAAGGTGCGCAACCATTCACCATTTCAGCAACGACATTTGCGGATGGCGGTGTACTCATCGGTACATCGTTGGACTGGAAATTGATTTGGTGGAAACCGCGGGGTTGGGGCGCGATGCGATTTCTATCCCCGCCGAGGCTGCAACTCTTTCGGGAGAACTTCTTTCAGCGCCCAATCCACCCGCTCCATTGCCTGCGCCGTGTCACTTGGCTTGCAGTGCGGACAGAGTTCCTGCTGGTTCAGAATTACCTGGAGTGAATTGCGTACATGGTGGTTCAGTTCATCCACCGAGACCTGCAACTTGCGCTCGTAGCGCTGGCGGAAGGCTTCGTGAATTCCGCAGACCACGACCCCCATCAAAAGTCCCACCAGTAGTTCGTCGACCAGGGTGGCTTCAAGATTGATGCCGGACGCGCGTACCAGGGGGCGGAGCACAAGTCCCTCCAAGACGTTCATGCCGATTATCGAGGTTAGGATCGCAACTCGGATTCCCCACAAACGCATTCTCTTAGCCTAACGCGAAAACCAAAACGCAAATGCCGCCATTTGCTGTACGGCCCAGGGAATCGAACCTTAGTTCCTGTGGGTGATGCACATGTTCGATGCCCTGCCCGATTCGGCCAAGGCCGTTTGCCGTCTTTTCCGCGGCAGGCGCGGCGATGATTCATTGCGCATGGCCGGTCAACGTGGTAGTTTTCAAGGTACTTCCGTTTCTAAAGAGACTAATCGATGAACATCGATGACCTGTTGCGCGTAGCCTCCGAGCGCAAAGCGAGCGACCTTCATCTCAAGGTCGGAAATTATCCACATATTCGAGTGGACGGCGAACTCGTGCCGCTTACCGACCATCCGCGCATCACGGGCGAAGACATGCTGAACATGGCGTTCAGCATGATGTCCAATCGCCAGAAACAGAAATTCAAGGAATGCGCCGAGATCGATCTGGCGTATGGCGCGGCGGGCCTGGGGCGATTCCGCGTCAACGTCTTTCAACAACGCGGCAACGTGGGCATTGTTCTCCGCGTGATTCCCACCAAGATTCGGGCGCTGGAAGAGCTCTTTCTGCCGGCGGTGACGGAGCGCATCTGCGAAGAAGCGCGCGGACTGGTGCTGGTGACTGGAGTGACCGGCTCAGGCAAGTCCACGACACTGGCCGCGATGATCGACCGCATCAACTCATCGCGTCCAGAGCACATCATCACCATCGAAGATCCGATCGAATTTCTGCACCGGGACAAGAAGGGATTTGTGAATCAGCGCGAGGTGGAGGTTGATACTCCATCGTTCGGCAGCGCCCTGAGGGCCAGCCTGCGCCAAGATCCCGACGTCATCCTGGTGGGCGAAATGCGCGATCTGGAAACCATCTCCACCGCGCTGCACGCCGCGGAAACAGGCCACATGGTTTTCAGCACCCTGCACACGCTGGATGCAGTGGAGACCGTGAACCGCATTATCAGCGTCTTTCCGCCACCGGAGCAGAAGCAGATTCGTCTCCAGCTTGCCGCAACCCTGCGCGCCGTGATCAGCCAGCGCCTGGTGAAGCGGTGCGATGGTGCGGGGCGCGTGCCCGCAGTTGAGGTACTCATCTCCACGGCCTACATCCGCGAGTGCATTATCACGCCGGAGAAGACCCGCAACATCAAGGAAGCGCTGCAACAGGGAACCTCGCAGTACGGGATGCAGACCTTCGATCAATCGCTTTACGATCTGCTCCAGAAGGGCCTGATCTCATACGAGACGGCGATTGAGAATGCCAGCAATCCGGATGACTTCAAGCTGCGCGTGCAGGGAATTTCAGGCACGGCGGAATCCACGCGGGATCAGCTCTCACAGCAGTTGGGACGATTCTAGGGGCTGCACGCTGCACGGGAAGAGCAACGGCAAAGGCAACTACAACAACCACACCCTTAGCTCTGGAGGGCATTGCTTCCCACCTTGTATGTTCCGAGATGAAGCGTGACGATGGGTTGCGTTTCGGCGGAGAGGCCGGTCCCACCTGAGGCCAGCGCGAGCTGAAGCCTGGAGCTAAGAACGGCCCCCGTCCCTCTCTT
>Ga0302320_10002817_pt1 | contig 40678 bp, 38 predicted proteins | sample Bog_T0_3_FD_202130 | JGI IMG/M metagenome (GOLD analysis project Ga0302320, IMG submission 202130) | Peat permafrost microbial communities from Stordalen Mire near Abisko, Sweden - Bog_T0_3 | ecosystem: Environmental > Terrestrial > Soil > Wetlands > Peat | place: Sweden: Abisko, Stordalen Mire... | reverse complement strand
CAATGGATGACATGCTGAATCGAAATGAAGACATTCGGCAAAAGAACGCATAGCAACTCCGAAACCGAAGAAAAGCCGGTTGCTCAGAGTCCCAGATTGAGGTTGGGGAAACTCCCAAGTGGAAACGTGGCGTTATGTTAGTTGACCCCGACGCCTTTGGCAAGCTGGATTCCTTCTCTAGCATCCAACGCGTGGTTACTGGACCACATGCCCAGAGCTGGCGTTGCCAGCGGCTCATCTTCCACTATCTTGCTGAATCCACGTATGTTGGCACCTTCGCATAAGAACGGAGCCCCGACACCACAGCGCCATCGGTAGCTCCTTCGTCTGGTGATGGTTGTGATCGGATTCGACCTGGTCTTTTTGAGGGATTACTGCTAAGTTCTTTGACAAGTCGGCACTGAAACGTTTGCACGGGAAAGCAACAGCCTGCTCCTGCAAGCCGGCTCCGGGAGGCCATCTCCCATCTTTGGTACAGCATCTCGAGCTTGCGCTCGTGTTCGTGACACACATTACTTGCTAAATAACAATGGTGACTACGGTGTCTACTGGTCCAATCCCGGGCAAACCCTCCAGCGCTGACCAGCCGACCGCGCCCTCGATTGTCTGCAGGAATAGGAAAAGCGCGGTGATTGCCACCACCATTGAGCGGAACTGCGGCCATGCTATACTCGCGGGCGATCAGCTATGCGAATTTCTTAGGGAACAGTTGCAGTAGTAAACAGTAAGCATCTTTTTCCGCTCCGAGATTTGGCCCACTCTCGCTTGTCGGCGCTAGGACTCATCTTGATCGCACCCAGTTTGGACCGAGCCAGTTTCCACTCTCCTTCTGCGGAGGATCACATCGCCCAAGGAGCCCGTTAACGGGCATGGTCATCACTGCATCGGGACTTGGAAGCATCAGTGAAAATGCTTGGGAAACCGAAGAGATGCGAGACCTTTGGCGTGCAAAGAAGCAATCACGGTGGTCGAGGCTTAGAGCCTCGGCCGCCTTTGTACTAGGGGATGTAACTTTGCTTTGTGCGCCCGGAGATTGCGACCCGAGACAGGGTGCGGACAAGCTTGAAATTGGAACCACCGGGCGGTGCCCGGTGGTATCTTTGGTCTGGGAGAATATTAACAATGAGCATGGATACCTTGATTGCAGCAATCGACGCCGAGATTGCTCGGCTTCAACAGGCACGGGGTTTGCTGGCCGAAGACTCGGTAGCGGTTGCGAAGAAGAGAGGCCGCACGACAAAGCCGGTTCCGGCTACTAAGGTAGCAGCCAAGCCGGTCAAGAGCGCGAAGCGCAACATCTCGGCTGAAGGCCGTGCCAGAATCACAGCCGCCGTGAAGGCGCGTTGGGCTAAGGTCGCGGCATTGCAAAGCGCCGGGGCAAAGGCTCTGGCTGAGCCACCCGCCAAGGCACCAGCGAAAACCACGGCTAAGGCACCGGCTAAGGCCGGAGCTAAAGCGGCATCGAAGCAAGTGAAGAAAGTGCCGGTTAAAACGGCTCCGGCGAAGAAGGCCGCTCCCAAGAAGGTTCCTGCAAGGAAAACGGTCGCCCCAGCCCGGGCGAATCCAGCGGAGCCTGTGGAAGTTGTCACCCCGCAGGAGTAGTCGAAAAGACGGGGAACCATCGTCCGGAGAGCTTCTTGGCCTGTCGATGGTCTTGAGGTCGTGAGGAGTCTGGTTACAGGTGCCAATCTCTAAGATGGAGAAAGTGACTGGAGACCGACAATTGAGCGAAGACCCAAAGATGAGCGAAATGTCGCCGCGAGGAAGACTCACAACATTGGCTCTTGACCCGGAAGATTGGGCGTCGTTGGGGCTGGCGTTTTTGGCTCTCGGTGCGCTTGTCGTTGCGGTCATTGCGACGAAGTCTGTGCCGGGGAAGGGCATCACCGCCTCAACGGAAGCGCCTGCGTCCTAAAGATGGTTCCACTCACGATGGGCCCCGGCTGGAAACGACCGGGGCTTTCTGCTTCTTGCAATCGAAACTACCAACCGAGGCATCTTTGCGCAGTGATTGCCTCCCCCCCGTTCGCTCCTCTATAAACGATTCCAAGCCTTTCTGGAGGACCTCCCCTTGCCGCTGACCTTGCTGAACGGTGGGTTAGAAGTATCCTCTCTGCTCCGCCAGCATTGGAGCGTGAAGGCGCTCGCCCCGAGGAGGTCCGCTCCTTCCTTCGGTTAGAGTGGAGACTCCGACAGCCGTACTTGACTCGACTGAGGCAACGTTGCCCGACTGGGGTGCTAGACTCTGGGGAGCGAAAAAGCAAGCCAACTCTCAGGAGCCCTAGCCATGCATGATGCAGCCGGAAATCAACGTCTCATTACGCACAGTGTCCTGCACATCCGAGCTCAACTGGCGAACCCGACTCGCGAAGTGATCGACGCGATAGGAACGGGCATCGGCACGACTGATCCGGCCACGATAGAAAGCAAAAGAACTGAGATCTTTGCTCACTTAGACGATTTAGCGAGCAAGTCCCAGAACGAGCCATCGCGAGACGATCAGCATTTTGTATCCAGATTCGATGGGGTTGGTCTCTTTCAGTCGGCTCTATCCAAAATCTTCGCAGAAGTTCCCAATTTGCAATGCTACGGAGACTGGAATCCACTCTGGATCATCACTGAACTCGAAATCTTCGTCCACAAGATCGAAGCCCTTCTTGCTGCCATCCATCAAGATGAGACGGGGAAAAGGCAGCCGGTTTGGGCAGCTATTTTGTCAGAGTTGCTCCGCTTGAAAGCTTTCGATTCCAGAGCCACCTACCCCGCAGGAGTTCCAGAACCAGTTCAGTTACCTGAGAGTTTCAAGATGGTTCTACTTGCTGATTGGGGAGGGGACAATGATGCAGCAAAGCGGATCGCCGCCATTGTTCGGAAGCAGACTCCTGATTTTGCCGTTCATCTCGGGGACATCTATTACGGGGGAACCAAGTACGAATGCGAACGGTTTCTAGATATGTGGCCGATGAGGGCGAATATGCAAGACCCCACATCTCCTCTTGATCCGAAAGGAAGCTTCGCATTGAATGGAAACCACGAGATGTACAGTGGGGGCGAGTTCTACTTCAACACAGTTCTTCCAGCATTCGAGCAGAAACAGCCGTTCTTCAGTCTGGAGAATTCCAACTGGCGGATTATCGGGCTGGATACGGCCTATAATGGGGGACGGTTGAAACCGCTATCGCCGACCGACCCACTGAACTCTCAATGGAATTGGCTGGTTGACCTGCTGCGCAAACGTCAAATGGCGACAATATTCTTGACGCACCACCAGCCAGTGTCGGCTCATCAAGCTGAGTGGAACGATTCGAAGCCGCTTCGTGAAGACATCAATGAGCTGCTGCACCTTGACGGAATTGGTGAGGATGCAATTTTTGGTTGGTTCTTCGGTCATGAGCACCGTTGCGCCTTATATAGAGACAGCGCATTGAATTTCAACGCTCGCCTGATTGGTAACGGCTGCATCCCTCACGAGGTTCAGACGGAGAAATCGGCGGACCCCGGCTGCAACGAGGTTGATTTCTTCAATAAGAAAGCTGCTCCGGGAACTCACGCGGCGGTCTCTTCATTTGTCAAACTCTCGTTCAACGGCTCAGCAGTATTGATTGAGTATGTGGACGAGACCTTCACAACATGGGGCGCAGAAGTGTGGGATTCAAGCAAAGGGCGATTCGGAGGAACTAGATTTCTCGAATACGACGGCGTTCAGCAGTAGCACGGTCTCTTTCCTCAGGAGGATCGGCGACCCGCGAAGCGTGATCGGGCGCGCCTTCCCTTGGATTTCTGAACGGGGAACTAGAGCGACCCGTGCCGGGCATCTCGCCAAACGTGGCCGCAGCGACCTGACCTTCAGCTCCTCGACAACGAAAGCTTATTGCCTAGTGATCGACGGTGTTGGCTTCCCGTCCCAAATGAATCGGTATCGTTGCCCCTTCCGCACATTCGTAACCAGGGCCGGCTGGAAACAGCAGACGCAGGTTCCCGTCGGTCGCCGGACGCTCGGGTACGCGACCCCGCGAGAGCCAGACTCAAGGAGCTCAAGTGCTAGCTTCTGCGACGCGACGTAACTGTTTGGATCGAGACAATTCTGACTTTCCGAAGCATTCCTCAGGTCGTGGAAGTCGCAGTTGAATTCGGCCAGGTAGTCATCGTAGGAAACGTCGTCGAAGAAACGATTGATTTCAGCCAAGGCCACGCTCTGATGGAACGCCACCTCTGCTTGAGAAGTACGGATGTCGAATGCAGCGTACCAGGCACCACGATCTGGGCCATTGAACCTGCTCCCTTCCGGTTGTGCATGGGTAAAAGCCGCATTAACCACACTCGCGTATGGAACGCCGGCAACGAGCTCTTGGGCGCTGATACCCGGAAGAAGCTGGTGCTCTGCCAGCAAGCGATCATTCGTGGCGTTGTCAAATTCGAAGATGTCAGCCAAGTGGTCTTCGCCACCGGAAATGAGTGCAAGAACGCTGTCTTCTTTGGGGCTGTACTTCGATTGAATAAGGCGATGGGTGTTGTGGCGCCGGACGCGCGCAAGAGGTAGTGGCATCCAGACTCACCTCACTGTCGAGAGTAGGAGGAAGCAACGAACCGGCTCATAGACCACCCCGACGAGCGTCCAGCAATCGGCGGACAATCTGCATGGCCGGCACACCGCCCCGGATCATATATTCGAGCGGCGTCCGGCCACCGAAAATCCGATTCGAGTTCGGGAGCTTAATCCACTCGTCTGCAAGCTGCTCGCTGTGGAGGATGTGAAGAGCCTTGAAGATTCCTACCAGGTACGAGATGCGGAACATCTGGTCTGCATCGAGGACCTTGCTCTCAGGATGCTTCTTCATCTCGAAATAAGATCCGTTCGCAACTCCACCCAGGAGTTCCCGCACGTCTTCGGACCGCAGCTTCCACCGATCCGCGATGTTGAATAGCGCCTTCAGCCCGGACGCGCTGAGCCTCTCGCGCTCCCGTTTGGAACTGAAGTCGACTAAGTCAGGTGGCGAATAGAGCGTGACGGGGTACGCTAGAGTTGCCATTGCAGAAGGCCTCGAACTGATGTTCTGGATTGTTTATACTCCATTTCTGGAGTTAAATCCAGAGCTTTATGTTTGGGCTTGAAGCCAGCCAAGAAGCACTACATCCCCGCGTAGATGTTCCTCGTGGTTCGGATGTCGCTGTAGCGCTCGGATGGAAAGCCGTCCATGGCAAGTTCTCCATGTCCTCTCCAATCACGAAAACCGCGTCGTGCAGCCCCTCAAAGTTCGCTAAGTTCAGGATTATTTGCAGCTCTACACCGAGCGCGTCACGTGGACAGACCGCATCTTCCCCAACTCGCACCATCTTAGTGCGCGAATAGGCGCCATAAATGGCGCAGTGGAAAGATATGAGAGCAACCGTATCGCTCGACGACGACCTGTTACGAACGGCCGAAGAGTACAGCGGCTTGACCGAAAGAGCGGCATTGATTCGTGCCGCGTTAAAGTCGTTGATTGCGCGGGAAGCCGGTTGCAGGCTTCTGGCCCTGGCTGGCACCGCCCCCAAAATTGAAGACCTGCGGAGATTGCGAGTAGACGAACAGTGATTCTCGCGGACACTTCAAAATGGATCGCCATGTTTCGTACTGGCGCTTACAAGGCAGAGTTGGACACATTGATTGCCAATGACCAACTCTGAATTCACCCCTTCTTGATCGCGGAGCTGGCGCTCGGCGTGTTGCCGGAGCTCCGAAAACGCTGGCGTATCTCGACCAGCTGATTTCCATCCGCCCGGTGCGGTTGGAGGATGTTCGACACATGATCGAAGCTGGCGGATTCGCACCGAAGGGGATCGGGTTGACGGAAGCACATTTGATTGCCTCATATCTGCCAACTCCGGGCACCATACTCGTAGGCACTCGGTTCGCGGGCCAGATGGCTCCGGCGAGGCTTTCTGTGCCCTCTGGCGTTGATCCTTCTGAGAAAGAGGACTAGATCCATCTCCAGTCACTGGATGCGATTGTTAGATCGCTGACGTTCAGACCCGGTTTTGAGCGGGAGCTGAGAGCCGGCCAATGGCGTTTTGGGGGCGCTCTGAAGAGGAACGACTAACACAGATGTGCTACTCGCTCCGGTCTTGACTGTCGCCTGCATCACAGGCAGCGCTTGATCAAGAGCATATTCTTCGACCAGAGTGATGCTCCTCACAAGGAGCTTCTCTCGAGAGTTTCTGCATCTTCTACCCGGTCTTGAGACGAGCTGTGCGTTTAGAGACAGCCAAGGATTGGTCCGCGGTGGTGAAGTATCAAGGTGTCGGTGCAGATGCGAGAAGAGCATCCAAGGCGGTATTTTCATGCGTAGAGATGGGCCCGTAGCGCAGTTATCTATCGGTGCGGTTGCGGCGAAGTGGCCGGGGCTGCGAGCTTGCTTGATTGCGATGCTGTGTGCCAGCGTGCTTTGCTTGACTGCTTTGGCGGCTCCAGAGAGCAAGAAGAGTGAGACTGGGAAGAGCACGACAGCGCAGGTCAAGGATACCAATCCGGCGGATTTCGTCGGCGCAGAGACTTGCGCGACGTGCCACGAGGAAGTAGCCAAGGGGTTTGGCGACAATCCTCACAACAAGATGGCCCAGGAACACGGTAAGACCGTCATCACTTGCGAAAACTGTCATGGCGCCGGCAAAGCCCACGTGGAAGGCGGCGGGGATGTGAGCAAGATCTTCAACCCCCAAAAAGCAAGTGCAAAAGAGGTGGACGCGACCTGTCTAAGCTGCCATGCGGCGGCTCATCCGAACTTCCTTCGCTCACCGCATGCCAAGGCGGATGTGGGGTGTACAAGCTGCCATAGCATTCACGCCCCCGCCGAGAAGAAAGAGTTGCTCAAGACCTCGCAGCCGGCACTCTGCCTTCAGTGCCATGCAGACGTCAAGTCTTCCTTCGATATGCCGTTTCACCACAAGGTAAATGAGGGTCTGGTGTCGTGCAATGACTGTCACGATGTTCATGGCACGTTCGGAAAAAACAATCTGAAATCCACGGCCGATCAAAATGCGATCTGCACCAAGTGCCACACCGAGACGCGAGGCCCGTTCGCATACGAGCATGCAGCAGTCAAGGCGGAGGGATGCCTTGGATGCCACACGCCGCACGGCTCACAAAACGCCCGATTGCTGAACGTGCCAAATATCAATGCGCTTTGCAACCAGTGCCACAGCCCGGTGGCTTCGGGCACCGTTCACGCGATGAATGCAGGATCGTCGGAGCTGACACCATGCACCAGCTGCCACACCTATATTCATGGGTCAAATCTTAACCCGGCGTTCCTCCGGTAATGGACCAGCCGCGCTTGTCGGCTCAGCAGACAGCGCGGCTTCGGCTCCGGCATTAAATTGGCACCTGATTTCAGGGCTTTTGTCAGCAAAAGCGCTTTTCGAGTGAGGCTCAGTATGAAGAAGATAGGTTGGTTTTCCAGGCTGCCGAACCAACAGCCTTTTACCACAATGCTCAAGCAGTTCGCCGCGGGCATCGGAGTCGCAATTTGTCTGACGATGGCATGGATTGCGTCCGCACAAGTTCCGACGCCTCCCGGCCCTGCGCCGGATGCCCGTGTGGCTGCGCCGGAGGGCTATTCGATCCACCAAACGGTGGACTTGGGTGGGCGTATCAGCAGCCTCAAAGGGAGCAGCGCGATGTACGACACGCTGGTCAACCTGCAAACGGGACCTCGTGTCCTGGGTGAGACCTTTGAGATGCATGCGCTTCCCGGCAAGAAAAATCCTCTGGTCGATTCCCTGATGGCCATCGGCACGGGATTTGGCGGAGATCCGAATAACTTCACCAAACTGGACTTTTCCAAAGGGAAGGTCTACGAGTTCTCGGGCATGTTCCGCCGCGACCGGCAGTATTTCGATTACGACCTGCTGGGCAACCCCAACATCCCGACGGGGGGCTCGATTCCGATTGGGTCGACGAGTGCGCCAACCGGCTCGTTTGCCTGGCCGCAGGTAAATCAATCGCCCTTCCTCTTCAATACGGTGCGGCGCATGACGGATACCAACCTGACCATCTTTCCCGTAGCGAAGATATCGTACCGCGTTGGTTATTCGCAGAACATCTTTCAAGGCCCCAGCCTGAGCCCCAGCGGCTACCAATTCGCCAAGTACGATGCCATTCTCGAGGAGTATCAGCGCAACAGCACCGATGACTTTACCTTTGCGGTCAATTGGAAACCGGTTCAGGGAACACAATTGACCTTCGAAGAGCAGGTTGATCACTACAAGGCGGACTCTTACTTCACCATGGCGCCCAGCGATTTCAACGTGCAGGAAGCGGACGGGACCAAGGCAGCTCTCGACGATTACGATAGCCAAACACCTTACCCGAGTAGCGCCTGCAATGCGAACAGCATCGGTACAACGCCCATCCTCTCGGCTGCACAGACCCCGGGCGGCCTTCCCGTCATCAACGCCGCATGCGCGGTGGTGACCAGCTACCTACGCACGCAGCCCACGCGCATCCTTTATCCAACGGAGATCTTCAGGATGCAAAGCACGAGCGTCAAAAATCTGACGATGAATGGGGACCTCCGCTACACGCTGGCGAGCATGAACCTACCGAGCTATTACGACAGTTACCAGGGCTTGAACGGGACGACCCGCTCGCTGACCTACACAGCCACTGCGAATGCCAAGCGGGCTGTGGTCTCCGCCGACTATGGCATCGAATGGCAGGCCATGAAGACATTCAGCCTGTCCGATCAGATCGATTTTTCCAGCGTTCACCAGCCGGGATCCTCGGAATTCACGAGCGGTACCACGGTGGCCACACCGGCAACCGCTGGAAATGAAACGATCAACTATTCCGGCACGCCGATTACAAAAGCCGGGGCCGTGGGCAGTTCGACCTTCGAAGGCAGCGGGGCTATTGGTGTTCCACTCCTGGCTTACTTCGGGCAGAGCTTTTTGACCAACAATCTGACCGGCACGTGGGACGCCGGGGCTCGCACAACGATGTCGCTCACGTATCGCCACGAGACCCACACCATCGCTCAGGGCATCCCGCATAACACGCCGCTGGCAGTAGGCGCGAATTCGAATGGGACCGTCACGATTAACGAAGATGGCGGAATCTTCAATGCTGCCGTCCGTCCAAGTTCCAATTGGAATATCAACGGCTCGATTGAGGCCCTCTATGCCGACAACGCATTCACGCCGGTCAGTCCGCGGCAGACCAGGCATTACAGAGTGCACACGATGTACCGGGCAAAGTCGTGGTTCACGCTGACGGGCGCCTTCAACGACCGCGAACGCCATAACAACTCAAACAACAATCAAAGCGCAGTCGTGGCCGGGGATGACCCCTACGAGGGCCCAATCAACCACGTCGACTACGCTCGCATCGCAAGTGTGGGAGCGGTGTTGTCGCCCAATGAGCACTATGGTCTCGATTTGGACTACACGTATAGCGATGTGTATACGGCAACGAACATTTGCTACGACAACGGCGCCTCGGCTACTTTGCCTGGCAGCGCCTCGACGACGAGCGGCGGCGCGCCCAATGTGTGTCCGGGTGTATTTGCTCGTGGTTCGACCACCCAACTTGCGGACTGGTTCGGGAGAGACTTCATGGATGCGCCGACGCAATACGGATCCGTGGCAGTGAGTCTGTCGCCAAGCAAGACGGCTCACGCGAACTTGGGCTATCGCATCAGCTCAGTGAATGGGAATCAGTTCTTTACCGATGCACGTGCTGTCAATGGATCACTCAATTCAATGTACCAGTCTCCTTTTGTGAGCATTGCGTTGACGATTCATCCCGGCTGGACGTGGAAGGCAGAGTACAACTTATACGGCTACGACGAGGGAGGGGCCTCGGGGCCGGAGTATTGCAGCACCTCAACTTCGTTAACCTCGACCGTGGTGCCATGCACATCTCTGTCCCAACCGACAGGGCGGACCGAGCCGACTTCCGGGCTGACGGCAGACCGAAACTTCCATGCCAATAACCTGACGGTTGGAATGCACTTTGAGTTCTGACCGTTCTCAAGCCCCCTCTTGAAGAACACACCGATTTGAGGGATCGAGTCGAGGCGGGCCTGTAAGAACGCATTGACGTTAAAGGAGGGGTAGAAGGCCCAAGAGAAATGGCCCTTCTACTCCTTTCTGCTTTCGACAGACTATGAATTCAGGTACCTATCCATTGCTCTCACCACCGGAGGTTTTTGACAGGCAAGAAACATGGCCCATCTCACGTAAAGTCCATCCTCCGCGCTGTCGCCACCCCGTTGGTCGAGCAGATCGTGTTGCTCAATGCACAGATCGATGACATGGACAAGCAGATTGAAAAGCTGTCCGCCAAGTATCCCGAGATCGTTCTGCTGCGCACCGTGCCCGGCGTGGAACCGATCGTCGCCGCCGCGTATGTACTGACGCTGGGCCAGTCCGATGCGGCCAGCAACCGTTCCGCCGGAACGTTTCTCGGTTTGCGTCCCGCGCAGAGCCAATCGAGCGCTGCCGACCCGCAACGGCGTATCTCCAAGTCAGGCGACAATTTCCTGCGCAGCCTGCTGGTGCAAATAGCTCAATCCACCGAACCGCCGTATGCGGACCCGCATGTACGGTGGTGTGGGAGGGGAGGAGAGTTGACTCTCCCCCCTATCCCGATTCCCTCCCGCATTCCGCTTCTTTTTGTTTTGATCCTGCTCAACTGACATTGTCAAGCGGCGAGTCCAGAGTAAAGGATCCATTTGCAGGCGATCCTGCCCGCTCGTCTGCCTCTTCGGAATCTCCGAAGACCTCTTCCCGGATGATGCGCTCGGTGGCTTCGTTCAGAAACTCATCGAGGGCGCTCTTGATTTGGAGAAACTCCGGCCAGAGAGTCCCGTTGATGAACGACGCCGGTGCGCGCAATACCACAGTCGAGTACCGCTGGCGCGGGTACCGGTACGGCTTGAGACCGTAACGGCGGCAGAGAGCAGTGAAAAGGCGTCGACTCCAGCGATCAGGAAGCCGGAAGTTCACTTCGATGGTTTTCTCGGTCCGCTCTGCCGCGCTGAGCACGGCGCGAATCCTGTCGATCGCTGCAGCGGCGGCGTCCCGTTCCCCGGGCGTTGTGGCGCCTTCAAAGAGTGCGGCAATCTTACGGAGTTTCTGGCGAAGTTCCTGTTCAGTTGTCAATGCCGGGGGTGCTCGCTTGAAGGGTAAATCCAGCTTGAGTGCTTATGCAGAATAAGGTTAACCGGATGGTCGCCGGTAGGTTTGGTAACTCTTGCGCGCGGGGTCGGTTCTGGATCAATCGGAGAATGGATGCGGATTGATATCAAAGTGACTCTCGTTGAGCCGACCCATTAAGCTTGAATGCCGGGGAATTCTGGATCGGCTAGCACCCTGCGTTGATCCGCACTGCTACCACGGTCATGTCGTCGTGCTGCTCAGCGCCAGCGGCGAAATTGTCGACAGCGGCACAGAGCAATTCCGGCAATTGGTGGAGCGGAGCCTCGCGGTTCGCGAGCAGGACGCGATCAATTTCCGCCTCGTCCCAGAAATCACCTGCACGGTTCCAGGCCTCGACGATGCCGTCGGAAACGATGACGAGCGTATCCCCGGGTTCGAGGCCGACGGTCGCCTGGTGATAGGTCATTGATGGCAGCAGGGCGACCGGGCAATCGGCCTCGAGTAACCGCTCCAGACGCCCGTCGGCATGGATCAGCAGCGGAGGAATATGTCCCGCATTCACATAGGAAAAGAGCCTGCGCTCCCTGGAGATGACCCCGCAAAGCAGGGTTGAGTAGCGTTCCGGGCTCGAGGTTTCACAGAGAGTGTCGTTGAGCGCGGTCAGTACTGCGGCGAGGTCGTTTACGCCCCGTTTGAGAAGGCTACGGAGAAGGGTCTGGATGCTGGCCATCATGACCGCCGCAGGAATACCCTTGCCCGCAACGTCGCCCAGCGTCAGGGCAAATTGCCCATCGGAGAAGGGAATCAGGTCATAGTAGTCTCCGCCGATGGAGTGAGCCGGGCGACAGAAGCCTACACACTCGAGCCGGTCCAAACCGGTTGGCTGGTCGGGCAGCATGCGCGCCTGAACCTCGTGGGCCAGATCGAGCTCACACTTGATCAGCCGCGCCTCCTCCGCTTCCTGCCGAAGCCGCTCGCTGTCGATAGCGCTGGCAGCAAAGTGTGCGAGCAGCCCCAGTAACCCAGCATCTGTCTCGGTGAAACCGGCCGGCTTGTTCAGCAACTGCAAGGCTCCGATCACCTTACCTGAAGCACGTAGAGGCACGCACAGCACCTGTACCGTTTGGTAGCCGCTGGAAGCATCCACGCTCCGCAGAAATCTAGAGTCCGTAGCGGCATTGTTTACCAGCAGGACCTGGTTCTCACGAATGGAGGCGCCAATCAAACCTTCGCCCATGGGAATGTGGAGAGGAGCCACCCCATGTGCCATCTTGGTCCAGAGTTCGTTTTTCGCCAAATCGACCAGCCAGAGACTGCAGCGCTCCGCGCCAATGAGATCCCGGGCAAAGTCTGCATTCAGGCGAACCAGCTCTTCAATCTGCTGCTCGCGGCTGATGCGGGCCGCATGTTCAAAAATGGCGCGGATGGTGCGTTCGGCCTTACTGCTCACTACCTCTGCGTCGTAACTCATGGGCCAGCCTTCCTAGACTGCAGTGTACCGGCTGGTCCCTTGGGGGTCGACATCTAAAACGCAGCGGTGAGGGCTCTTGGCACGGTTGCCCGAGTTTCAGTCTTTTCCGTCCGGCGGAGTATCCGGCAAAGCCTGCAAAGTAGCCATTGTTGAGGCTCACCTTTTCGAAGACAGATTCGACCATTGCTGCCGATCGACCCGGAAAACCTTGAGCCGGTTCCGTTCGATCTTGATCGCAGTGATGCACTTGCCGTTGGGCGACCGGCACGGAACCCACAATCCACGCGATCGGGGAACAAAAGTGACTTTGAAATTGCCGAACAATGCCCTGCACTGCGCCGTCAATATAGCCGTCGCCAGCGCACAGCTTACCGAGAATCTCAAATTGCTCAGCTTTTTCGAAGTGTTCACGAACAGGCTCATCGTCCTTCAACGTGGGGCGCAATCTCTAAGTGCAGCATGATAGACTCCGCGCAAGTGGAGGGTGATGATCACCAGCCCGATTCTTCTGGCGCGAATTATTTTTTCACAATTCAGCCTCGTGATTAGAGTAATATTCATCTGCGGCACATTCTCCGAGCTTCCCCAGCCCAGAATCTGCACTCAGCCAAAAGACTGCGAACGAGTCGCGCACAGGTTTCTCATCGGCGCTTGCGCGGAGTTTCCTGCTAAGCACCGGCAACAAGTTAGCCCCGATTCCATTGGAAGCATTCCGTGAGTTAGAGCCAGCGCAACCAGCCGCTGATTGAAGAATTAAAAGGAGGGGTCATGAATCTGTCAAAGGTTGTTCGGATTTACTTTTTGGTTGCGAGTGTCGTAATCGGGGGGCTTTCTGCGAAGGCAGCAGGGGTACCAATTCGGCAAAGCTCGGATAACGGTACACCCACAAACGCCGTCACTTGGAACCTTTTGGGAAGAACTGTCCCGGTCACGCTTACGGGGAATGGCAAATCCATCACGATGAGGCGGGAAGTCATTTGCCCCCAGCAAGATGTGGCAAGTTCAAAGGGGGACAACTCGGCGGCGGGCGGTTGCTCCAGCGGAGAGTACCTACTTCTATATCAGATCCTTTCCAACTCAAAGAATGTCACACTTGAACTCAGCGGGCTAGAGGCGGGGACTTTCAGCAAAGTCGGTGGAAATGGCTCGGGAACCTACGGCGTAATGATCTGCGATGATGCCAACAACGATGCGGAACTCTGCACGGAGGATTCGGAAAGTCCCGGTTACACGAATCTTGAGAAGATCACTTTCGCAGTGAAAGGCTCGACCTCTGTGAGCTTCACGATCCCGTCATTTCCAACCTTTTCCGCTGGAGAGAACAATGCCGAGGGACAGGGATTGACATTGTTCATCGTTACGCGGCAGAGCGCGCCGCTGCCGATATCTTTCCCTACCGTCTCGGTCCAGTGAAGGTTTGAGGCGGACGCCGCGGGCCACTTCGTCAATGCGAAGGGTTGACACTCGGCTTGCGGCGTTCTGCTTCCCCGGCCTTACGTGCTATCAAACGAAAGCCCATGTTGGTAGCATCTTGAACCAATGCGCGAGCCTCCCGCGGGTTGCCTGGGTCCATCTCGGCTTCGACAAGAGCTAGACGCGCCTGCAATTGCCCGAGGATGTATCCCCTCGCCTTGGCTTGCGCCTGCGCTTGCTCGAGAACTTGTTTGGATTCGCTTTTCTTGCCTCGACGGGCTAGAAGCTGCCCGGTATTGATTGACCATTCCAGTTTTGAGGTTTCATCTCTGGCTCCCAGTTGGGTAGCTGCCTTGAGTTCGTTGCTGGCAGCGTCGAGCTTCCCCTGCAATGTGAGCGTCCGGGCGAGAAGATTGCGTGCCTCCATTTCTCGCTCTGAATCGCCGACAGCATGAGTCTTCTGTGCAACCTCGCGGGCCATGGATTCCGCATTGAGCAAATCGCCTCGCTCCAGGGCGAGGGCCGCGATGGACAATTCGCCGCTGGCTATCTCGTCCGGTTCCTTCAGTTGCTTGCTGATCTCCAGGGATTGATTGTATGCAGCTTCGGCGTCAGCCAGTTTGTCCTCGGCCAGCATAATATCTCCGCGTGCGTTGAGCGCGTCCGAGCTATCTTCGCGCAGGCCGAGCGACTGCGACAATTTGAGAGCATTGTCCAGTTGCTGTTCGGCCTTTTCGAGATCGCCAAGGGAATACGAAATCAAACCCAGGCTGATGAGCGAATCGGCCTCGCCTTGCTGGTCCCCGATGGCGTGAGCACTCGCGAGCGAACCCTCCAGTGGCTTTTGGGCCTCTCGAAACTGGCCTAGTGTGATGAGATTGACGCCGAGGTTGCTTTGCGCTTTCATTTCGTCGTCCAGGTCACCGATCTCATGCGCAACCGAAACCGCCTTCTGATATTTAGTATTGGATTCCTCCAACATGCCCCGTTCGCTGAGCACCTTTCCGAGATTGTTCAGTGCACCCGCAATATCGATGCGGGCATCGATGCTTTGCGCGAGGGACAGTGCTTTTTCATGCATCTGCTGAGCGTTAGCCAAATCACCCTGATCCTCCAGAACATTGGCCATGCAGGTGAGGCTGCGCGCCTGCCCACGCGCATATCGGCTATCGGCGAAGATTCCTTGCGCCTGCTGACCTGCACCTTTGGCGTCTTCGAACTGACCGAGGCGGCGGAATGCAAAACACTGCTGCAGAAGTGCTTGACCGCGCTCCAGACGGGCACCCTGGCGGACAGCTGCGTCGGCCGCCCGGCTGGCCGCTGCCTGGGAGCGGCGGTAGTCCGAGAGAGCAGCTGCCGCCCGCGCTTCGGCTAGGTCAATGCGCGGGTCGTCGCTCTCGGTTTTCTTGCTGGCTTTCGGTGAATTTACCTGGCGTATTTTGCCAACAATGGAGAGTGCATCCTGTGCCTTGCTACCGGAGATCTGCGCATCAATGAGAGCCAGGCCGTATTCGAGATTATCGGGGAAGAACGTGTACAGATTGCGATAGGTTTCGATTGCCTTATCCCATTTTTTATCAGCGACATAGTAGGCGCCTTCAATCGTAAGATGGTCCTCGCGGGAAAGGTTGCCGGAAAGATCGAGAGCCTTCTTCGCTTCTTCAACGGCTTTGCTGTCATATCCGAGCTGAGACCACGCGGATGACAGTGCACTATGGGCCAAGGCATTGTTCGGATCGGCGACCACCGTGGCCTCAAACTTTTCGCGGGCCGTGGCCGAGTCGAATTCGCGCATCCGCTCCAGGCCCTCAGCGTAGAGCCGGGCAGCTTCCGGATTGGCGGGAAGCGCAGCGCGAACGTTGGCGGATTGGGCCGCTGTGAGATCACCAACACCGCAACGGGCACGCAGGGACGCCCCCAGGCGGATTACAACATCGGAGAAATCGGACCCTGACTCGGAAAGATTTGCGATCGTGCCGCCTTCGCTGGTGTCTTGGAGCCGAATGTCGACCCGGATCTGTCCATCGCTGGCGTAGTAGGAGCCCATCACCACCAGATCGCTGCCCAAGCGCTTGCGCAGCTGATCCAGCGTGTTTTGACTGAGGCTCTGGCCTTCGGGAAGATTGAGATCGTTCCGGGCGCTGGCGACGTCTTCCCCCGAAATAGCATGCAGTTGCTCGCCTGCAGCCAGTTCTGTGGTCAGCTCCTCGGAAAGGCCCGTGGACATCCACATGGCAGCTGGGTTGCCGGTCACGTTTCTGAAACCAAGGACGGCTATGGATTTTCGGGCATGTTTGCTCGGACCGATCTTTCCAAAATGCACGAGCAACCAGGATGCGAGCGCCACTCCCAACACAAGGGCGATCACTCCTGCCAAACTGGCACGCCGCCGCGTCATTGCGCTGCGAAGTTTCTTGGGGATTTCCGGATTCCCGGCGCCATCCTTGCAGAGATTGAAGATTTGGACCCGAACGCCGTGCTTGACCTGCACTTCACCTAGATCGTGCAGAGCGGGCCGCCAACCGGTGACCTGGGCAAGGGTGTCCGCCACCGCCTTGGAAAGCAGGATGTGGCCGGCATCGCCGCAATCCATCACCCGCTGGGCCATGTTGATTCCAGCGCCGGCTACATTGCGGTTCGCGTTGATATCGGCAACATGGTAAACAGGTCCGGAATTGATACCCATGCGCAGCTTCAGCGTCGGGTGGTGCTCGCGGAGGTTGCGCGCCAACTCGATGGCGCAACGCACCGGGGCCTCGGCATCTCGGAAGAACACCAGCGCCATGCCGTCGCCGGTGGGCAAACGGATCAGGCGATCTTCCCTCTGTGCGGCGACGAATTCGCGATTGGAGCGCACCATCGCCTGCAGATCGCACAGAACGCGATCCTGCTCGTCCATCGGCATCGTTGAATACGAGACGATATCGGTAAAGAGAACATGGGCAATCTCCATCGACCGGGTTTCGGACGTCGAACTGGGCGCAAGCGGCTGCTCCGTTTGACTGCTCTCGTCGCGCAGTTCCTCAAGGTCTTCGGCCATCGCCCGTGCTGACGCAAACCGGTTCGATGGATTCTTCTCCAGGCACTTGAGGATGATCTCTTCCAGTCCAACCGGAATTTCGGGGCGCAGAGAGCGTGGCTTTCCGGGCTGTTTGTGAAGGATGTCGGCCGCGATTGCAGTGGAGACATTGCCGGGAAAAGGGCGATGGCCAGTGCTGAGCTCGTAGAGCACCGCGCCTACCGCCCACAAATCAGACCGCGGATCGGCGGGTTGTCCCTGAAGCTGCTCCGGCGCCATGTAGGCGATGGCTGCACTCATCTCCTGGGCTTGAGGGACGGGGCTCTCGGCCTGGCTTGGTATGGCCACCAGCTCCACCAGGCCGAAATCCAGAATCTTGAGCCGACCATCCGGGGTAAGGCGCATATTCCCTGGCTTCAAGTCGCGGTGCACGATGCCCCGTTCGTGGGCGGCTGCCAGTCCCGCACACATCTGAATGGCAAGTAGGAGCACCTCGGCAATGGGCGGGGGGCCCGACTGGTTGCGCTCTTCGAGGGTGATGCCCTGGATATCTTCCGTCACAAGATAGTCGACGCCATTTTCAGATCCAACTTCGTATACGGCGGCGATATTGGGATGGTTCATTCGAGAAAGCGAAAGCGCCTCTCGCTGGAAGCGGTCCAATGCTGCTGCGCCCTCGAGCAAGCCCGGCGGCAGCACTTTGATCGCAACCATGCGGTCGAGACGCTCGTCGTTGGCGCGATAGACCACGCCCATTCTGCCAGCCCCGAGCACGGACTTGATCTGGTACTGGCCGAGTCGGGAATTCGCGGCGAGGGGCATCGAAGGCGCCGTCCTTTAGTGCGTGAATCGCGCTGAGCGTCGGGTATTGAAGAATTTGATCGATGGGAACTTGCAATTCCAAATGTACCAGAGCAAGGACGGCAATCTCGGTCTTTCGCACTGCCCAGCACCGAGGCGCACGGACTCTCCTAAACCACACAAAATGTTTATTTTTAGGAGAGAATCATGCCTCGCACCGAAACGCACCCGAGCGCACCCGATTCCAAACCCAACTGCCACCAAAACTGCCACTCGGAAGGGGGCGAGTGGTGGATGGTACGCGATAGTACCATAAGCCCCACGGACCTGACCCAAGAGCCATTGCACACCCGCGTCCGCATTCATCCCAAGAGCGGATGCTGGGAGTACACCGGAGCCAGCGACGCGAACGGCTACGGAAGGGTCTTCCTCTCCGGCAAGGAGAGAAAGGCTCCAAGAGTCTACTTCGAGGTCTTCGCCGGTCCGCTCCCCGCAGGCGCCCGACTCAAACCGCCGAAGAGGTGCTCGAGTGGATTGGGGACGGTCTGAGATCGGGAAGACTCGCATTCCCGGATGCGGATCGATTCATCGCTTGGCCGCGAGTCGGAATTTCTGACATCTTGGCACAGAGCGCGACAATCTGAATTGGCTGTACCCGTTATTGACCTCGGCGCATATACGATTTGATATCTAGACAGTAATGGAGAGCCCATGTCACAGCCAGGACTGAAACTGAAGCAGGCCAGCGCGGTTCTGAAGGTTGAGCCGAAAGAACTGCAAAACCTGGTGCAATTTGAAGTGGTCAAGCCGAAGTGGGTGGACGGCGCCTATCTCTTTGACAGAGAGGCACTTCTAACGGCGAAGGTCGCGTTGAGCTTGAAAGAATCCCTGGGGACACGCGCCAACATTCTCTCCAGGCTCATCACAGTTTTTCGCGCCTCCGAAAAGAAGCTCCGCAAGGAAAATCCGGCGTACGTGGTCTTTACCTGCCGCTTTTCGAATGCCGAGGAACCGATCAAGCTTGGCGTTCCCTTTCGATCGCTCGGCGAACAAATCGAGCAGGGGATGAGCCGGGCAGAACTCTATCGCGACCCGCCGCGCGGCCGGAAACGGCCGGGATGGAAGAAGGAGTTTCTCGATGCGCTTTCCGAAGCCGCCCAGGATTTAGGCGAGGTTTCCGAAGAGGAGATCCAGCGCACGATCCGCAGTTATCGCGCCGAAAAGCGCCTGCCGGAGATTACCGTTGCAGCCGAGGTCTAAAAAGCGAAAGCAACGCGCGGTGGTGGACACCAACGTTGTCGTGGCTGGAATCTCCGGTTTCCGGGAGCAATACAGTCCAGGCCGGATTGCGAGCGCCGATCTGCTCCATCGTTGGGCCGTCGAGGAAAACTTTTTGTGGCTGAAGGACGACGCATTCCGCCTCTGCGCCGAGGCGGGAGGCGCGGACTTTCTCTTCACTCTCAACCCCAGGGATTTCCCGCAGAGCCGGTTGAAGGCGAAAGTCATCCAGCCCGGTCACATACTGGACCATCGGCGCCGCTGAGTTTTCACCGACTCGTCAAAGGATGCTTTAGCCCACCGGCATTCAAACAAGTTTCACCGCAAATCTCATAGCTTGCAGCTTCCGCGAGGTTCCTCCATGGAGACGGCCTTCGACTACCTGCGCTTATGTAGTGCTCCACATAATGCAGAGCGTTGTGATGTCGGTTGTCTTGATTCATAAAACGGCCCTGAGTGGGAGGTAATACGGCTGTAATGACCACATAAAATATCTGGGAAATAGACTATCGATTACGGGATTTGTTCAATGCTTGTCGGATCCAGTTCGGCGCGCTGGAATTGTCGGTGAGGGACTCGGCGATTTATCATGAGTGGCGCCCACTATCCATCCTCGTTCCCGTGAGGTGAGCTTGGCTCAAATCGCTGAACTCCAACTGGCCAAACGGCTGCTTTGGACAATGATTGTTCTGATTGCAGCCGGGGCAGTTCTCACTTTAACCGCACAGCCCTCGAGCTTTTGGAGCTCGCCGACAACTGCAATCCGATTTGATGGATTGCCTATTCACAGTTCAACCAACCCAATGTTTGATTTCTTTCTGGGTCACGGATGGCCCGCATACCTCGTCGGGGTGGCGCTGTATGGAGTAATCATTTTTCTCGTGGCAAGGGTGCTTCCGGAAACGCTGGCGATGGTGACGGAAGTTGCCGTCATTCTGGGGCTTTGCTATACCCAAAGCAACTGGATTGTCGTGCGATGGCATACCGGCACGGGCGGGGCCCTGTTCTACATTGCAGGCGTGTCTATTGTGCTGACCAAGGCGATCCTGCCGGTTATCAAAGATCGAAAAGGCGAAGTACTAAGGTGGCTTTGCTGGTTGCTGGCTTTGACGACAACGGTTGATGGGACCTTCACCCTGATTGGTCAGCCAGCGAGCTATTGGCGCAACCCTCTGATGGTCCACGAGGCGAATCCGCTGGCGAAGTTCTTTCTCGAAACAGGATGGTGGGCTTACGCAGCCTACATTGCGGCCCTGATTGCGATTCCGTCGCTTTTATCGATGCGCGTGTCGAGGAGTACCGGTTGGATGATCGTCTTGGGCGCAACATTAGGCGGACTTTTCGGAGGTTCAAACTGGCTATTTTATGAGTGGCGCCTCGGACTGCAGTCACCCCTTCTCTATGGAACGATTCTGAGCTTCATGATTGTGTGGGCGCTCAAGTCCAGCGTTGCAACAAGGCGGGTCGAACGGTCAACCGGTGCTTTCGAGAAGTGTCAGCTTCGGCAGTGCTGAAGTAAAAGTGAATCCAGGCTGCAGGATTAGATCAGGGTTCTTTCAGCCTTCCGGTTGTCGGTAACAGGGCAAGGCACGTTTCGACGAGGGCTTCGCTCGAAATGCGCATCGGCGATTGTCATAGATCCAGACAAAACCGTCTCCAAATTTTCTAAGATTGCCGACAATCCGTCCGGAACCTGATAACGAGCATTCTGCCCCTCAATCACACCTCGCTTGACACAACGCTCCGCGTTCTTATATAGCTGGCTATGGGAAGGCAAATGCGCACGCACACCAATGATCGCCTCAAAGGCACCCTCGACCTTCTGGTCCTGAAGGTCCTCGCGTCCCAGCGCAAGATGCACGGGTACGCGATCACTCGCCGGATTGAGGAGATTTCCGAGAGCGTTCTGCACCTTGAGGAAGGGTCCCTCTACCCAGCTCTTCATCGCATGAAGCACGCCGGCTGGCTCAGTTCCGAGTGGGGCGCCTCCGAAAGCAATCGGCGCGCCCGCTACTACTCCATCACCGCTGCCGGTCGCATGCAGTTGGCGGAGGAAGCACAGGAATGGTCGCAGCTCACCGCCGCTGTCGCCCGCGTGCTCAGTCTGGCTTAGAAAGGAGCTTGTCATGAGTTGGTTCAACCGATTCTCGAATCTGTTTCGCCGTGAAAGCGTGGAAGAAGAACTCGAGGAAGAGTTGCAGTTTCATCTGGAAGCGCGCGCCCGCGACAACCTGAAAGCGGGTATGAACGCAGACGCTGCGAAGCATGACGCCCAGAGGCGATTCGGCAATGCCACGCTGGCCAAGGAGCGGGCGCACGAGATGAATATCGTGATTGCGATCGAAACCATCGGCCGCGATCTGCGCTATGCTCTCCGCAGCTTGCGCAAGTCGCCGGGCTTTACGATCGTGGCGCTGCTGACGCTTGCTCTTGGCGTGGGCGCGAACACGGCAGTTTTCTCACTGATCAACGGACTGCTTCTGCGGCCGCTCCCAGTGCCGCATGCCGAACAGCTAGCCGTTTTGCGCCTTGACGAGGGCGACTCCGATCCAAACGACTATGTATTTTGCGCGCCTTTCTTTCGCGGCCTGGAAAACAAGCATGACATCTTCTCCGATGTGTTTGCCTACAACGGAGACACGCTGCAAGTAAAGGGACAGTCCGGCAACGAGAACGTCCCGGGAATGCTGGTGAGCGGGCAATTCTTCCAGGCCATGGAAACCGCGCCGCTGCTGGGCCGATACCTTACGCCGCAGGATGATCAGCCCGGAGGCAATCCCGCAGGGCTTGCGGTGGTCATCAGCGAAGACTTCTGGAATAACCGCTTCAATCGCGCGCCGGATGTGGTGGGCCGCACCATGGTCATCGCCAATACGCCCTTCACCGTTGCGGGAGTGATGCCGAAGCGCTTCATCGGGCCGGACCCGACACAGAGACCGGAGATCTATGCGCCCTTGTCGGCTGACCCCATCATCGACGCGCCGCGAAATCACATTGCAAACGGCATCCACGCGTGGTGGCTCATCGTGGGTGCACGGCTCAAGCCCGGAACCAGCATGGAACAGGCCAATGCAGCGCTGCTCACTGTTTCAATTCCCATTCTGCGTGAAGCCGGAGCGGAAGACGCACGCTTCATCGCTGAGAGGGAGGAGGGGCATTTTCATTTTGTGGCCGAGCCCGGCTCAAAAGGCTATACCTACGCGCGTTTCCTCTTCCGCAAGCCGCTGGTGGCCATGTTCGCCATGTGCGGTGGAATTCTGCTCCTGGCCTGCCTGAATCTGGCAAGCCTTTTGATGGCGCGTGGCGTGGCCCGGAATCGTGAGTTGGCCACTCGCCTGGCCATGGGAGCCACTCGTCGCCGGATCGTCCAGCAACTTTTCACCGAGAGCATGACGATCGCCGTTCTTGGCACCGCGGCGGGGCTGGCTGCGGCCCCGCTGGTGAGCCATTCGCTGGCGGCCCTGGCCGAGAACAGCTGGAGCGAAATGCGGCTCGACACATCGCTGGATCTCAACGTCTTTGTTTTCTCGGCCTTGATTGCCCTCGTGTCTTCAATCCTCATCGGGCTCGTTCCTGCGCTCCAGGCCACAGCGGGCAATTTGAACGAAGCCATCAAAGAGGGCCAACAGGCCCGGCCCGCATTCGAACGCCGAAAGATTCTTCCCCGCGCGCTGATGACGTCGGAAGTTGCTGTGGCTCTGACCCTGGTAATCGGCGCCGGCTTGCTTGCTACAAGCCTCCTGCGTCTCTTCAAGTCCGGAGCCGGCTTCGATCCAAAAGGTCTGGTCAACATCGCCTTCAAGATGGACAAGCAGGCGTTGGAAAGCGACGCCCTGATGCGGCTCTATCAACAGCTCGGCGAGGGGCTGCGCCATCAGCCCGGGGTGAAGAGCGTGAGCTTCGAGTTCGTTGTCCCTCTCTCGCATCGCGGTTGGAATGGCAGCTACTCTACACCTGCGGGCGGCACGCACCAGATCTACATGAATGCCGTCGGGCCGGAGTACTTCGGCACCATGCGGATTCCCTTGTACCTGGGTCGCGAATTCAGCTGGAGCGATAGCAAAGCCTCGGGGTTGAAGATCATTCTGAATCAGTCTGCGGCAAAGGAGTTCTTCCCCGGTCAGAGCGCCTTGGGGCAGCAAATCACCTTTCCGCGCGAGAAGCTCTCCTATGAAGTGGTCGGCGTAGTCGCCGACGCAAAATACCGCGACATGCAATCGCCGGCGCCCCCGGCCGCATATGTTCCCATCGAACAGGATGAGCAGCCAAAGCCTTCGCTCACTGCCGTGGTACGTACGGACGGGCCGGATGCACCGTTGGCAGCCGCTGCGCGTACCCTCGCAGCGCGTCTCGCCCCTGGCATCCCCGCTCCTGTCATGACCACCGCAGACGACGTGATGAATAAAGCCGTCGCCACCGAGCGGATGATGGCGCTGCTGGCGTTGTTCTTCGCCGGGTGCGCGCTGCTGGTAACAGCCATCGGCCTGTATGGAACGCTGGCCTATGCGACCGCACGGCGCACCAGCGAGATCGGCATCCGCATGGCGTTAGGCGCTCGCCGCGCGGGGGTTGTGGCCCTGGTGCTCCGGGAGAATGTCCTGGTCGCTGCCGTTGGAACCGGCCTGGGGTTGGTCGCCGCTGTCCTGGCCTCCCGCGCACTCGCGAGCTTCCTCTATGAAACATCGCCAGGGGATCCATCGGTGCTGGCGTTCTCGGTTGCGGCGCTCGCCCTTATCGCTGGCGCCGCCTCCATTTTGCCTGCCCTGCGCGCGGTTCGCATAGATCCCGTGCGGGCACTCAGAAATGAATAGAAGACAGAGATGAATTTGATCCGCGTTGATGGTCAGTTGACGAAATCAGGGCAATGCGCTCATCCTCATTCGCTCGATAAGTGATTCGGCGATCGCTAGTCGAGAAACAGGTTGCTCGACAAAACCGTTTACCTCTCCTGCTTCATTCTGTCCTGCCGCCGCCTCCACTTGCTTTCCCAATGAAGCCGTGTGATACTTCGCTGGGAACCAAATGGAAGGTGTGGAGCGCGGCCGAATGAAGCAGAAGAGGGATGTGCAGCAGGGGACATTGGCGTTGATGGTGCTGAAGACGCTTCAAGTTCTGGGCCCACTGCACGGATACGGAATCGCACGCCGCATCGCGCAGATCAGCAATGAACTTCTCTCGGTCAATCAGGGAACGCTCTATCCGGTCCTGCTGAGACTTGAGCAAGAACGCGCGGTCGCATCGGAGTGGGGACCCTCAGAGAACAACCGGCGTGCCCGTTTCTACCGGCTCACTCGCGCCGGTGAAAAACTGCTCGAAGCGGAGAGGCGCGACTGGGAGCAGACGACGGCTATTATTGCGCGTTTCTTTGAAGTGAAGGCAGAGGATTTGGCATGAGAATCCTCAATCGGCTTTTTGCGCGCATGTGGAATTTTGGCCTCGGCATCCGTGATGATGAGCGCCTGCGTGAGGAGATGGAGGCGCACGTCGCGATGCAGGCAGAGGAGAACGTCCGGGCTGGGATGACTCCGATCGAAGCTCACCGTCAGGCGGTGCTCACACTGGGAGCTGTCGAAGCGATTCGAGAGCAATACCATGAGGAAGAAGGACTGCCTCTACTCGAAAGTCTGCTGTATGACTTCCGCTATGCACTGCGTCAGTTGCGCAGATCACCTGCCTTTACGCTGACGGCGGTGCTCACGCTGGCGCTGGGCATCGGCGCAACCACGGCGATCTTCACGCTGGTCGAGCAGGTGATGTTGCAATCGCTGCCGGTCACGCGGCCGGATCAGCTTTGGCGCATCGGCTTCCGGCCCCATTGCTGCGAATGGGCTGGATACAGCGAGGACCAAGACGACGACGCGCCGGGCAATTGGAATCTGTTTCCGTATGAGGCATACAAGCTATTCCGGGCAAACACGACAGGATTCCAGGATCTGGCAGCGCTGCAGGCGGGTAACCAGCCGCTGGCAGTGCGACGGGCCGGCTCAGCGGGACTGCCGGAGACGGTGAATGGCGAGTTTGTTTCCGGAAACTTTTTCCAGACGCTGGGTGTGTCGGCGTGGCGCGGAAGGCTGCTTGTCGACGTCGACGACCGAGAGGGCGCGCCTCCGGTGGCGGTGATGGGCTTTCACGCGTGGCAGGAGAAGTACGGCTCCGATCCTTCGGTGGTGGGAGCGACATACCAGATCAACGGCCGTGCATTCACGATCGTCGGCGTGGCTCCGGCTGGTTTCGTTGGAGCGAACATAACGAGCTGGGGCGTGCCGGATCTGTGGATGCCGGTCGCGACGGAGCCGTTGATGTTCGGGAAAACGGCGCGAATGAAAAATCCGCGGGTCGACTGGCTGGACTTGATCGGACGTGTGCGTCCCGGAACCGATCCGAGAGCGCGTCAGGCAGAGCTGCAGGGCGAATTGCATGGCTGGCTGGCCAGCCACGTGGCGGATATGAGTCCGCAGGAAAGAGCTGTGTGGCAGAAGCAGACGCTTCGCGTGTCGCCTGGCGGTGCAGGTTTCTCCAGCTTGCGGAGGTATTACAGCGAGAGCCTTCTGCTGCTGATGGTCACGGCTTGCTGCGTTTTGCTGGTGGCTTGCGCTAACATCGCCAATCTGCTGCTGGCGCGCGGTCTGAGAAACCGAAAACAGACGGCGGTGCGCGTGGCGCTGGGAGCATCGCGCGGACGCCTGGTGAGGAATGCGCTGATTGAAAGCGTTACGCTGTCTCTGATTGGCGGCTCGGCCAGTGTGGCTGTGGCCTGGGCGGGGGCGCGGCTGATCCTGTATCTCGCATTTCACACGCTGGAACAAAGGTCATGGATTCCGGTGCAGGCTACACCTTCGGCGCCGGTTTTGCTGTTTGGGTTGGGAGTTTCGTTGCTGACGGGAGTGATCTTTGGCGTTGCACCGGCGTGGATGAGCTCGCACGCGGAGCCGGTGGAGGCGATGCGTGGCGCCAACCGCGAGGTGGGAGGCGGCCGTGATTGGGCACAGAAGGCGCTGGTGATTGCGCAGGTGGCGGTATCGCTGGTGTTGCTGAGCGCCGCTGCGATGCTGGGCGGCAGCCTGCGCAATCTGGAGCACCAGAACTTCGGGTTCGATCCGGAGGGGCGTTATCTGGTTTCCATCAATAGCCCCATACTGCCGGGCCATAAGCAGGAACAACTGGTCCCATTCTATCGTGAGATTCAGGACCGGCTCAGCACCATTCCCGGAGTGCGCGACGTCAGCGCCACGACCTATGCACCGATGACGGACGGTCAGTGGAGCAAAGACATCCGGATTCAGGGCAAACCAGAGCCCGGCCCAAAGGACGATATGTCCGCCGACTGGACCCGCATCATGCCGAGGTTCTTCGATACGATCGGCGCCCGAATGCTGGCGGGCCGCACGATCACTGAAGATGACAACGGGAATACGCAGCAGGTGGCCGTGATCAACGAAGCCTTTGCTAAGAAATTTTTTGGGAGTCAGAATCCCATCGGCCGGCACTTCGGTCCAGCTCCAGTGAAGAATGCGGGGGCCTATGAGATTGTGGGTGTCGTTCGAAACATTAATTATGAGAACGATCCCGCCCGCGTCATGTACTACATCCCTGAGGCCCAGACCGTCCATTTCGATCAGCTGGATCTCTACACCGATGAGCTTTGGTCGCAGAACCTCTCCAACATTGTGATCTGGGCGCCCGGGCATCCCGCGAACATTTTCATGCAGGTGAAGAAGGCTATGGCTGAAGTCGATCCGAACCTGATGATCTATGACATTCAGCCGTATACGAGAGTGATTCAGGGAACTTTCGACCAGCAGAATATGATCGCCAGCCTTACATGGCTGTTCGGCGCGGTTGGCCTGGTGCTGGCTGCGATTGGCCTTTATGGCGTAACCGCATATGGCGTGGAGCAGCGCAGGAGCGAGATTGGCGTGCGCATGGCGCTTGGGGCGGATCGCGGCTCGGTGGTTGCGATGGTGTTGCGCGGAGCGTTCTGGCAGGTCGGCATCGGATTAGGGATCGGAATTCCGGCGGCGATCGGAGCGGGATATCTCATGGCCAGCCAGCTTTTCGGAGTCACGCCCTGGAATCCGTTGCTGTTGGCAGGCGCGACTGTGCTTCTTGGATTGGCGGCGCTGGTTGCTGCGGTGATCCCCGCGCGGCGGGCGGCCAGTATCGACCCAATGGAGGCGCTGCGGAGCGAATAAGCGGGAGGGGTCTAATACAGATCATCTGCAGGCACAAAATGGTGAAGAGCGGTCGACGACAACCACGTATGTGCGCAGTGTTAGGTTTCTAAGAGCTCTCTGAACGCTGCGGGTTCAGCAACCGTAACTCATGCAAGTACAGAAAACATTGGCTTCTGTCCAGCTGGTTCGGGTCTCAACTGTTGACTTCAGGGCGAGGCACGTTTCGACGAGGGCTTCGCTCGAAATGCGCATCGGCGATTTGACGCGAAGGCAGATTGGTCCGGCGAGATCGGAGTTGCTCCAGCTTCGCCCCGAAATGCAATGCCCCACTGCGCTCATGTCGCCGCCTGAAGAGACCGCACATACAAGGTCGGCGAGACACCCGTCTCACGCTTGAATGCCGTACTAAATGCACTCACTGACTGAAAGCCGGCCATCTCGGCAATCTCTGACATCGGTACTTCCGCAGTTGCCAGCGCGCTTTTTGCAAGCGTCATGCGCCAGTTGGCTAGGTATTCGATTGGAGGAATGCCCACGAGCTGTAGGAAGCGAGATGCGAACGCAGATCGAGACATTCCGACTTCCCGGGCTAGCGCAGCCAGAGTCCATGGCCGTCTTGTGTCCGCATGCATGATGCGCAGTGCCCGCCCGATTCTTGGGTCGGCGAGCCCAGCCAGCAAGCTGCTCTTGCCGTCGCCGATATCCGCGGGACGATAGCGTAGCGCCTCAATCAGTATCAGTTCCAGGAGACGATCAAGCACAAGCGAACGGCCAGGCCGATCCGCGGTGGCTTCCTCGCCAAACGTCGCCAACAGTGCGCCCAACCGGGCTGCTGCAATCTCATTGCCCTGCACGCGGACAATCGGGAGCATAAGGGTCGAGATCAGATCTCGATTGGCGACTGAGAACGCGAAGTTTCCTGCCATGAACCGCGTCACTTGCTTCGTGTGCGCTGACGACAAAAGCAAGTCGGGGTTTTGAATCGCATCGCCGAAATCGACGGTGACGCCTCCACCCAAAGCTGTCATCGTCCAGTTCGGCGGGGCGGCCATCAGCATGAAGTCTCCGCTCTCCAGATCGAAACCAATGCCGTCCTCTCGTTCGACATGACATGCTCCTTCAATCAATTGGCCGAACACCACGATGTCCGTGGGGAGAAAGCTGATGGTCCATGCCCCATGTGCCTCAACAACACGCCAAAAGATAGCCTGCGGCTTCAATAGCCCTATGATTTGCGATAACGGATCCATTTGGACTCCTGATAAACAAGACTGGACTTTCAAGTATATACAGTCCAGAACTTCCCCTCTAAAGTGGGTTTCAGTGGGCGGGAATTTGGCCCATAACGCTAAGGACCACAAATGGTCCGACGAAAAAGGAGAACTTCAATGCGAGTATTTGTTACGGGTGCAACAGGCTTTATCGGATCCGCTGTCACGGAAGAATTGATGGCGGCGGGACATACGGTCACCGCGCTGGCAAGGTCGGAGGAGACGGCAAAGAAATTGTCTGCCAAGGGAATCCAGCCAATTCTCGGGAACCTCGACGATATGGAGAGCCTGCGCGAAGCAGCTGCCGCGGCGGATGGGGTTATCCATCTAGCCTTCATGCACGGCCCATCGCAGATCCCCTTCTGGAAGCGCATGGGCGTGATCTTCGGCGGCCTGCCCTCCGGCATTGCCGGCCGGTTCATGAAGGTGGCCGCCGAAGCGGATCGGCGAGCAATCGATACATTCGGCGCCGCTCTTCAGGGTTCGGGACGGCCGCTGGTTACAACCTTCGGCACCATGGGCCTCTCGCACGTTGGCTTCCGTGCCTCAAGGCCGGCGACGGAAGCGGATGAGCCCGATCCCCTCTCTGCCGGCATCGCCCGCGCAAAGACCGAGGAAAATGTCGAGGCCCTGGCGTCGCTTGGTGTGCGGGCAACCATGATTCGGCTTGCGCCGACGGTTCACGGCGACGGCGACACCGGGCTCGTCCCCCAGTTGATTGCCATCGCCCGCAAAAAGGGCCGCTTTGCCTACGTAGGTGACGGTCAAAATCGCTGGCCTGCAGTCCATCGGCGCGATGCAGCGCGGCTCTTCCGGCTCGCACTCGAAAAGGGTGTTGCGGGAACGCGCTATCACGGTGTGGCCGATGAGGGCATCCCGTTCCGTTCCATCGCCGAGATCATTGGCCGTCAACTCAACATTCCGGTTGAGTCTATATCGGCCAAAGACGCGAGCAAGGCTTTTAGCTGGTTCGGGGACTTCGCTGCAACCGACAATCCGGCTTCAAGCGTCCTCACCCGGAACCAGTTGGGTTGGGAACCGACCCACCCTGGCCTGCTCGCCAACCTCAACGGGCCGGCCTACTTTGCAGGCAAGTAATCGGGGAATCGCAATCAAAACACGCAACGGAGGAACAAATGCCACTGGTCAGCATCACAAGGTTTCGAGCTCGCGCATTCTGGTTTGTGCCGATGTTTATCTATCATGCCCAGCGCAGCATCTCGCAGATACAGAGCGCCAGGGGGTGTATCTCCCTGGCGCTTCTAAAGCATAATGTAGGTATAAGACAGCGCGCGGCTATTTAGGAAGTGGATTTGCGATATATGTAATATTCATGATGTGAATATACGCGGGATCGACCTCAACCTGCTGCTTGCCTTTGAAGCGCTGATCGACGAGCGGCATGTAGGTCGGGCCGCAAAACAGGTAGGGCTCAGTCAGCCAGCCTTCAGCAACGCCATCGCGCGGCTGCGAACGCGTCTCGGAGACCCGCTCTTCGTGCGCACATCGCAAGGTATGATTCCGACCCCGCGCGCCGACCAGCTCGCCGGCCCTATACGATCTGCTCTTGCTCAGCTTCGCCAGACCTTCGAAGCGCCGCAGTCCTTCGATCCTTCGGTAAGCGCGCACCGGTTCCGGATTGGATTGAGCGATGACGTGGAACTGCGCCTGGCTCCATTGCTCGCTCGTTCGATGCTTTCAGGTGAACTGCAAATGCAAACTCGCCGGCTCGACTGGTTGTTCACGGTGCCCGAGAGCGAGCTTCGAAACGGAGCCCTTGACCTTGCAATTGGCTATTTTCGCGATGCGCGCCAATTAGCGCCAGGCCTGGTTATGGAATCGATATCGGAGGAGAACAACGTTGTAGTTGCGCGGCGCGGTCATCCGATGTGGAAGGGCAAGCTTACGCTTGACCGATTCGTAAGGCTGGATCATGCCGCGGTCATCTATCGCAATCAGCTATGGGGGTTGATCGATAATGAGCTCGCTACAAAAGGACTTCGCCGGCGCCTGAGACTGGCGCTCCCGCACTGCCTTTCCGTGCTGCACGCCGTCTCGACGAGCAACCTGGTGGCGTGCATCCAGGAATCTGTTGTTCTGGCATTCGGCACGGGCCTCAACCTGAGGTCCCGCCCCGAGCCTCTTGGATTGCCGCCGTTCGTCCTGCGGATGGTGTGGCATCGCCAGAGAGACAACGACTCAGCACACGTTTGGTTGCGCAAGCTCCTCGCCACTGAACTTGGCGCTCAGAAGACGCGGCTGAGCGCTCCACCGGGTGCCTCTTGACGAAATCCCAAGTCTGCGCCTCCGGCTTCCAGGTATGTGCGGCGGCTTGTTCCGGCGTGAGGGATGGAAGTTGGTTGGTGCTGGAAATACAGCGCTTGTCGATCTCCCCAATCTTCATCGGCTCGCCCAGAGAGTGAAAATGGATGGAGCTTAAGCCGTCGGCAAAGGCAGTCCGGACGCTCCAGGTTTTGGCGGAACTTTCTAGATCGCGCCAAATGAAGGTGGGCAGTGTGATCTCCGGCGGAAAGATGGAACCACCTTCGGAATAGTCGATCGAGATAGATCCGTTGTCAGATTTTGCCAGAGGCGAATCACTCTCAGCCGACAGCACGATTGACTGCGAAGCTGCCTGTGCGCAAGTCACACCTGAGCATCCTGAATCAAATGACGGCCCTATAACATAGGAGGCAAAAACAGGCATGCAGCGCCAAGCAGAGGGATACTGAGCCCTAGCTAAATCTGCCACTCGTATTGTTTGGCTTTCTAAAGTCTCTGAATCTAGAGAAGGCAGATGGCAGACGCACCAGACTTAGGAGCTAGCTGGCGGCATGCTGTGGTGGATCGCCTCGGGCAATTCATGGCGCTCTGGTTTGGCCGAATCGACGGGGTCTCTCTTTTCTCATCTGCCAGAGCGGTTCCGAATGGGCACCCAAGCCGGTTGGGCGTAAACCGTCGAGTTCAGATACCTCACATTGCCTTTGATCGCGTTCGCTGCCATACTCCATTCAGAAACGCTGCAATCTGAAGACTAGGAATACGCTGGCCCGGGAAACCACTCGAGTCGGGTAACACTGAATCCCCAGAGGATACTCCTTCCATGAGAATTTCTACCTACCTAAGCTTATGCGCAATTGCCAGTGTTTTCATCGGAGTGGTCAGGATCCTGCCAGCTCAGACTCCGGTATCTCGCATTCATTCCGAAATCACCAACGCCGCAAGCAGCCCGTTGAAAGCCTCAAAGCCCCTCATGGCCGAGGTGCAGTACGACGCCGGACGTCTGCCTGCCGACACCCGGCTCGAGGGCATCATTCTCGTTTTCAATCGATCCGCAGCCCAGGAATCTGCGGTAAAGGCTCTGATCGCCGCTCAACAAGATCCTTCGTCGCCCGCGTATCACCGCTGGCTCACCCCAGAACAGTTCGCAGCGCGCTTTGGCTTGAGCGACAGCGATCTGACGAAGGCGCAGAACTGGCTGCAGGAGCAAGGCTTTGCCATCGATTCCGTCGCGCGCAGCAAGAACGCCATTCGTTTCACCGGCACGGCGCGCCAGGTGGAGCAAGCCTTCTCCACGGAGATGCACATTTTTCAGATCAACGGGACGCAGCACTTCGGGCCCGCGACCGCGCTGCGTGTTCCCAGCGCACTGGCGCCGACTGTTCTCGCGATCAATCACCTGGACGACTTCCACCCCCGCGCGCACGTGATTCTGTCGAAGAACCGCAGTCCTCGACCGGCCTTCACGTTTAGTCAGACCGGCGAAGTGTTCTTTGCTCCGGGCGACATCGCTACGGTCTACGATGTGGGGCCGCTTTATAGCGCCTCAATTACTGGAACAGGCCAAACGATTGCGCTCGTGGGCCAGTCTGCAATTCAGAACAGCGATATCGAGGCTTTTCAGACGGCGGCGGGGTTCGCGGTGAAGGATCCCGTCCAGATCCTTGTGCCTAATACCGGAGACTCTGAAATCAACCCAGATGGCGCAGGGGACGAATTGGAGTCTGATCTGGACGTCGAATGGGCCGGGGCGATTGCTCCGGGAGCCACGATCGATTTCGTCTATACAGGCAACAGCAGCAATAACAGCGGCGCCTTTGACGCAATCTCCTACGCGATCGACCAGGATCTGGCGACCATCATCAGCAGCAGCTACGGAACGTGCGAAGCGGACCTCGGCAGCTTTTCTTTGGAAAGCGTATTGGAACAGGCAGCCACGCAGGGCCAGACCGTGATCTCCGCAGCGGGCGACGACGGATCGACCGATTGCTATGGGAATCCCGACCTAACCTCTACGCAGCAGGAAACCTTGGCGGTCGACTACCCAGCAAGCAGCCCGAACGTCACCGGAATTGGTGGCACAGAGATTTCTTCCACTGCAGACAACGGCGATTACTTGACTGCCGGAGACGGCTACTGGTCGGCACCAGGAAATTCCGACATCGTCGACTCCGCTCTGCAATATATTCCAGAGGTCGCGTGGAACGATGACGATCCCAACTGCGGCGCAACCAACTGTTTGAGTTCCGGTGGGGGCGGAGCGAGCAGCCTGTTCAATAAACCAACCTGGCAGACAGGCGTTGCCGGCATTCCCTCGGACGGGAAGCGCGATGTTCCCGATCTGGCACTCTACGCATCTCCGAATTACCCCGGCTATCTCTACTGCAGCAGCGATCCGCAAACCGGTTTTACTGGCGACTGCACCAATGGATTTCGCGATTCCAGCGACACAAATTTGGCGATTGCCGGTGGCACAAGTTTTGACGCCCCAATCTTCTCTGGCATCTTGGCCCTCATCAACCAAAAGGCTGGATATACCGAGGGACAAGGGCTCATCAACGGCACGCTCTATACACTGGCTGCGAATAGCACCAAGTATGCCTCTGCGTTTCACGACATCACCAGCGGCACCAATGACTGCACGGCTGGGTCTTCGTTCTGTAGTGGGGCCATTGGCTTCAGCGCACGCACCGGCTACGACCAGGTAACCGGCCTGGGGTCGATTGACGCCGCCAGTCTGGCCGATGTTTGGCCCATGAACAGCAGCGGCACCACAAACCTCATCAACACGACGACTGGTATTACCGCTTCGAGCAACTCGCCGAACGTGAATGCCTCCGACACCTTCACCATCACCACGATGTCAATAACCGGAACAACTGTACCAACCGGTCAGCTTGCGGTTACCGTTGACGGAGGGTCGGCGATCTCGGAGACATTGACATCGAACGGGAGTTTTACTTACAGCACTTCGTTCGCGAGCACCGGATCGCATACTCTCCTGGCGCGCTACGCCGGCGACTCAACCCATGCCGCTTCGAGCAGCGGCATCACGGTGACGGTTGGCGCAACCGGTGCTGGCAACGGAACCTTTACGCTGTCGGCAGCTCCCAGCACACTGACGGTCTCACAAGGCTCTTCAGGAAGCGAGACCATCAACGTAACCCCCGCGAGCGGATATAGCGGTACGGTCGATCTCACGTTTGAAACCTCCGACGACACCAGCCTGCAGAATCTCTGCTACACATTCAGCAGCCAGGATACTGCCGGAGACGGGATTGTCACCATCAGCGGCACTTCTGCAGGCACCGTCCAGCTTGTGCTTGATACCAATGCTTCGGATTGTTCGACACCCACCGCATCTGCAAAGACCGGCATGCGCCAATTCCGCATGCCCACGAAGCATTCGCCACGTCTCCGAAGGCATCCCATCTCGAGAGCAGGGGCGAACAGTGCATCTGTGGTGTTCGCCCTCGCCGGATTGTTGCTTTCCGGGTGTTGGGGTCGTTACTCACGGAGATTCCGGCCGATGGCCGGCGTCGTGGTCCTGGTCGCAGTCACGCTATTGGTTTCATCCTGTGGGAGTGGAGGTGGTGCGTCTTCCGTGGCGGTCACCACCGCGACACCCACGTTTTCTTTGTCCCCCGGTACGTACAGCACCTCACAAGTAGTGACAATCTCGGACTCCACACCCAGCGCGACTATTTATTACACGACAGATGGCACAAAACCCACCTCCGCGTCAACGACGTATACGGTTCCCATCAAGATCGCGTCCACGGAAACAATCGAAGCCATTGCGATTGCGAGTGGCGACACCTCGAGTGCCGTTGCGAGCGCGGCTTATACCATCGGGCCGCCGCCAGTAACGGCAACTCCAACCTTCTCGCCGGTGGCAGGCACATACACCTCTGCGCAATCCGTGACAATCATGGATGCAACTTCAGGTGCAGCTATCTACTACACAACTGACGGGAGCACTCCGAATACTACCTCTCTGCTCTATTCCGCACCAATCCAAGTCTCCTCGACTGAGACGATCGAAGCTATCGCGATCGCCAATGGCGACACATCCAGTGCTGTCGCGAGTGCGACGTATACGATTGGGCCGCCGCCAGTAACGGCAGGTCCATCGTTCTCCCCGGCGCCGGGTTCATATAGCTCGGCGCAATCCGTGAGTCTCACGGATGTGACTTCCGGTGCGGCTATTTACTACACAACCGATGGCAGCACTCCAACCACTTCCTCGCCCATTTACTCTGCACCGATCCAGGTTTCGTCGACGGAGACGATCCAGGCGATTGCGGTTGCAACCGGGGATTCGCCAAGCCCCGTGACCACGGCTACCTACACCATCACATCGCCAAACCCGCCGAAAGGGACCTACACCATCACGGTGACCGGGACGGACTCCACAACATCCACGATCACAGGCTCAACAACGTTCACTTTCGTGATTGACTAGCATCGCGAGTGCGCGAGTCCGACCTCTGTCAGCAAGATACATCATATCGTGGGGCGGAATCGCTGGTGCATATATCCGACCGCAGACCTGTCTTCTTCGTTCAAAGCTTCAGCGCGCTAGACGCGCGGGGATGGCGTATTCATAAATGAGACAGAGCACGCTCAAGAGGCCTCGGGCCGTTCTCCCCCAAAGGCTAATGCCGCCGAATGGTTAGTGCGTCTTGAAGTGGCAAGCAAAAAAAGCCTCATTTGGCTTGCATATCGTCGCCGCGCACTTTATCCTCCCTTCATATTTCCCGCCATCATGGATTCCCTGGAAGCATTCTCAGAACTCCTGGAGGTTCTCTATTCTGCGCCGCTTCAGCAGGAGCAATGGCAGCGCTTCCTTACGCTTCTAAGCAAGCACACCCAATCCGAGTTTGCTGTCCTCCTATGTGCAAACAGTAGGTCAGCTCTCTCAATCAGCACACGGGCTTGGATGGGAGGGAGCAACAAGGCAAGCGAACCCGGAGTCTACGGGACGCTGGGGGTACCCGCAACTGGAAACATCCCAGGCGCCCGTGCATTTGGTGCCACTTGGGCCGACAGCAGCGGAAACTCTTGGCTCTTCGGCGGCAGCGGAGAGGATGCTAGCGGAGCCAGTAACTACCTTAACGACATTTGGGAGTTTGCTCCTACGGCCAACGAATGGGCTTGGATGGGCGGGAGCAGTCTCATAACCTGCCCGACAGGCCAAACATCGAATTGCGGCGAAGATCCAACATTCGGCGTGCTCGGAGTGCCGGCTCCCGAAGATAACCCCGGCGGTCGTGTTACCGATGGCTTCTGGACCGACAAAAGTCATAACTTTTGGCTATTTGGTAGCAATCCGGATTTCTGCGCCTGCACGCTAAATGATCTCTGGGAATTCATTCCCGCCAAAGGACCAGCCGCCGCTCCCACCTTCACCCCTCCCGCCGGCACCTACAACTCCGTGCAGACTGTAAATATCGTTGACGCCACGCCCGGCGCAACCTTCTCCTGCACCACCATCGGAACTACGCCCACCACAAGCTCGAACTCCTGTAACGGCCCCATCACCGTCTCAACAACGGAGACCATTGAAGCCATCGCCGTCGCCAAGGGCTACATGCAAAGCGTCGTTGCCTCGGCCACCTACAAGCTGGTCGCCGCAACCCCGACCTTTTCCATTCCATCGGGCATCTACACGTCCGCCCAGCTTGTCACCCTTCAGGACGCCACGCCCGGCGCAACCATCTACTTCACCATCAACGGCGCCACTCCGACTGACAAGTCAACGCCCTACACGGAACAAATCCCCGTCAACGCCCCGGAAGCCATCAAGGCCATCGCCACTTTCCCTGGATTTGAGACCAGCGAAGTGGGCACTGCAAAGTACGTGATCGCCCCAGTGGCCTTATTGCCCATCTTCACGCCCTCCGCCGGAACCTACGCTTCGAAGCAATCGGTAAAAGTCACCGACACCACCAAGGGCGCAACCATTTACTACACCACTAATGGGATGACACCTACCACCAAGTCGACCAAATACACCAAGCCAATCTCTGTCAGCAAGACGGAAACGATCAAAGCGATCTCGATTGCGAAGGGGTTCTCAAATAGCCCTGTCGCCTTGGCGACATACACCATCACGCCTTAGGCATGTAAGCCAAAACCATGAGCGAAATAACCGAAGAAGATTCAGTGCAAATTGAAGGGAGATCACATGAGAATTTTGGTAACGGTCGTCGCAATGTCCAGCATCTTCGCTTCGGCGGCTCTGGCCCAGGAAACTGGAGCTGATCAAATCCCCCCTCAGAGGGTTTCGCAAATCCCCGAAGTCAGTGTGCCTCGCCTGATTCGGTATACAGGAACTCTGACGGATCTTTCCGGAAAGGCACTGACAGGCACTGCAACGGTTGAATTCGCAATCTACCAAGACCCAAGCGATGAGAATCCAATGTGGCAAGAGACCCAGTCCATAGAACTGGATGCTGAGGGGAGGTACTCTGCGCTCCTGGGAGCGTCGCGCACTGAAGGCTTGCCGACTGAGCTTTTCAGCAACGGGCAGGCCCGTTGGCTCAGTGTGCACTTGCCTGGCGCTAGTACCCAGCCTCGCACGCTCCTTGTAGCTGTTCCATATGCGCTCAAAGCTGCAGACGCCGACACGCTGGGCGGATTCCCGGCTTCAGCCTTTGCGCTTTGGCAGCCTCACTCAACAGCACCGAGCCGTGAAGGTCTGGTTGCGAAGGATGGTCCGGGACTCTTGCCAGGAACTTCTCTCAAGGAAAACTCCGTTCGAACAGCGACTCTTGGCGGCACTGGAGCAACCGGCTACATTCCGATTTGGACCAATGCGACAACGCTGGCAGATTCTCTCCTCTTTCAGAAGAGTGGGCTGATTGGCATGGGAACTACTTCGCCCGGAGCAGCTTTGGACATTCTGGGCAAAGCCACCGTGCTTCGAGGGACGTCATCTGGCGCTGGCGGAATCGGGGTCTTGGGTAACGCGAGTGCCCCTACTGGCCTCTCCGCCGGCGTTTATGGGGAAACCTCAAGCAATACGACAAATGCAGCCGGCGTGAATGGCGTAGCGAAGGCTAGCACAGGTCAAACGGTTGGCGTGTGGGGGCTCAGCGCCAGCACTTCGGGCACCGGAGTGTTAGGCAATGGCGCTCAATATGGCGTCGTCGGAACAGCAGCCAATGACGAGCCGAACTCGTCGGGAGTGCTGGGTGAGGCGAATGCCGTCACGACGACCTTCGCGGTCTATGGTGTGCAGGGTGTCACTTCAAATTCTGCGAAAGGGAGCTCCGGCGTGAGCGGGTCGGCCAATGCGAGCACCGGATTAGTCGATGGTGTCAGTGGCTATACGAGTTCCTCTACCACATACGCGGCCGGAGTCAGCGGATATGCTGGCTCATCAACCGGACAGGTTTACGGGGTAAGTGGATCAACCAACAGTACTGCTGATGGAGCTGCAGGTGTAAATGGTTATGCGGGAGGATCCACCGGCGGAATAAGCGGGGTTCAAGGCTCTTCAGCTAGCCCTCAGGGCTACGGAGTAATTGGCACCGCGCCCAGCTACGGAGTGATCGGCAACGCGACTGCCTCCTCTGGAGTGACCTTCGGTACTCAAGGAACCTCCCAAAGCCCGGATGGGGTTGGAGTGCAAGGAAACTCCGTCGGAGTTGCAGTTGCCGGATTCAACCAATCATGTAGCGGCTCCATCTGCACACTCCAAGCGGGCATCGCGGGACGATTCGTGACCGGTAACGGCGGCACAATTCTTGAAGGACTTTCAGGCAGCGGCAGCCCAACCGACACGAACGAGGTATTCAGTGTTGATTCCAGTGGCACAGGTACCTTTGCTGGCGATCTCTACGTTACCGGGAAGCTGACAAAAGGGAGTGGGTCGTTCAAAATCGACCACCCTCTCGACCCCGCGAACAAGTTCCTCTCACATTCGTTCGTCGAGTCGCCTGACATGATGAATGTTTATAACGGAAACATCGCCACCGACAAGCATGGATTTGCTACCGTCACGCTGCCCGATTATTTTGAAGCGCTCAATCGTGACTTCCGGTATCAACTCACTGTGGTGGGTCAGTTCGCTCAAGCCATCGTCGCGAAGAAAGTTGCCAACAATCAGTTTGTCATTCGCACCGACAAGCCATCCGTCGAAGTTTCCTGGCAAATAACTGGCATTCGACAGGATGCCTACGCAAACGCGAACCGCATCGCCGTCGAGGAATCGAAACCCGATGCGGAGCGAGGATTCTATCTCCATCCTGAACTGTTCGGACAACCTGCATCTCGAAGCCTGGCTGGGATCCAACGCCTCGCAGAGAGTCCAGGATTACAAGCGACTGGCCCTGAGGAGCGTAAATCCAAGATCAGTAGTGTCCGGCTAAAATCGAGGGACTCTCTGTAACGATCACATATTAAATGGGATAGAGTGTAACTCTCATTTTTCGATTTGAAGTTGCTGGCGGCAGAACCGGGGGCAAACGCCGGATGTCTGCTGGTGGCGCCGATTGTCAACAATGAGGGATGAATGCCGGACAGACAGTCTTCTCCCAACTCGTGGATCACCTGCCCTCCTACGAGTTCCAGAAGTGTGTGGAACGCTATCGCGGAGATGCACACCATCGAGGCTTCTCCTGCCGCGACCAGTATTTGGCGATGGCCTTTGCTCAACTGACCTACCGCGAGAGTCTCCGCGACATCGAAGCCTGCCTGGGCGCCATGCGCGGCAAGTTGTACCACATGGGATTCCGGGGACGCGTGACGCGCTCGACACTGGGCGATGCCAACGAGGCGCACGATTGGCGCATCTTTGCCGACTTCGCCCAGTTGTTGATTGCCATCGCACGGCCGCTGTATGCAGACGATCCTCTCGGTGTGGACCTCGTTCAGGCCCTTTATGCGCTGGATTCGACCACCATCGATCTGTGCCTGTCGGTGTTCCCGTGGGCCAGATTTCGCAGGCGCAAAGGCGCGGTGAAGATGCACACCCTGCTCGACCTGCGCGGCAACATTCCAACGTTCATTCGCATTACCGACGGTAAGGTGCATGACGTCAACATCCTCGACGAACTGGTGATAGAGGCGGGGGCATTCTATGTGATGGATCGTGGCTACATCGATTTTGAGCGGCTTCATGCATTCACGCTCTCGCTGGCCTTCTTCGTTGTGCGTACCAAAGAGAACATACTTCTGCAGCGCCGCTACTCGCATCCGGTGGACAAGAGCACTGGCGTGCGCTCAGACCAGACTGTCGTCCTGGCAACCATCGGATCGGCATCGGCATATCCGGATGCGCTACGCCGCGTGAGCTACTACGACGCCGTTACCAGCAAGCGACTTGTGTTTCTGACCAACAACTTCACGCTGCCCGCACTGACCATCGCGCAAATCTACAAGCAGCGCTGGCAGGTCGAGCTTTTCTTTCGCTGGATCAAGATGCACTTGCGCATCAAGGCCTTCTACGGAACCAGCGAGAACGCGGTAAAGACCCAAATCTGGATCGCCGTCAGCGTCTATGTCCTGGTCGCCATCGTCCGCAAACGGCTCGGAATCGAGGGAAGCCTCTACCAAATCTTACAGATTCTCAGCCTAACTCTGTTCGAGAAAACCCCCATTTTACGGGCACTTCAGACATCCGAATACGATAACGACTTAGGCGATATTGGAAACCAGTTGATTCTGTTCGACTTGTAGCCGGACACTCGTGATCCAAGATATTTATGCCTTCGAGAGAGTACTGGAGAGTGCCAAGTTCTCGGCTGGAATCAGGTGTGCTTGTTGGCCAGGCGTAGGGTGGATAATTCGGTGGCCATCTCGATCCAGCGGTCCACGAGCGTCT
>Ga0302320_10002816_pt1 | contig 40681 bp, 29 predicted proteins | sample Bog_T0_3_FD_202130 | JGI IMG/M metagenome (GOLD analysis project Ga0302320, IMG submission 202130) | Peat permafrost microbial communities from Stordalen Mire near Abisko, Sweden - Bog_T0_3 | ecosystem: Environmental > Terrestrial > Soil > Wetlands > Peat | place: Sweden: Abisko, Stordalen Mire... | reverse complement strand
TTGAGCATTGGTTGTTGAAGTTCGATGGAGTTGGCAAAGACAAGGAACTTGGAACTGGTGAGGGCTACGGTCGAATTGAATTTGCATACTACCTGATGGCAACGGCCGCTGGCATCCGGATGTCCGATTCACGCCTGCTTGAAGAGAATGAACGCGCTCACTTTATGACCAAACGATTTGATCGTGAAGTGATCTATGGCACAACACTAAAACACCACATCCAAACGCTCTGCTCGATCAATCATCTCGATTTTCGACAACGTGGAACGCACGACTATTCTCAGCTCTTTATGACTGCCCGTACGCTGGGCCTCGATGATACTGCCGTCAGTCAGATTTTTCGTCGCATGGCATTCAACGTCATGGCTCGCAACTGCGACGATCACACTAAGAACTTTGGGTTCATACTTCGGCAAGGAGAACCGTGGAACCTCGCCCCGGCCTACGACGTGACACACGCCTATAACCCCCAAGGCGTATGGACCTACCAGCATCAGATGAGTGTCAATCGAAAGTTTGAAGACATCTCCAAGGAAGATTTGCTCGCGGTTGCTGATCGTTTCAGTGTCAGAAAACCCGAGAGCCTCTTATCAGATGTTCGTGCCGCCATCGATAATTGGTCGCAGTTTGCCAAGCAAGCTGATCTCTCGCCGGCTCTCCAAAGTCGCATCGCTAACCAGCTGCTTCCGCTATAGCTCGCGGGCCAACTTTAGACAATCGGAACGATTCCTGTACGCGATCACGCGCAACGATAAGGCGGGAGGAAGGGCGCGCCCTCCGACGGCAGTGGGAGAGCGCGGACGGATATTGCATCGCTCACCACTGGTTCCGCTGGCTGCGACAAGCATACGGTAGGAGCCGGTGGCTCCGGACGCGGATCGTCCGGAGAAGGAAATTGCAGCAGTTTGCACATGGAGATTTACCTCTGGATTCGAGTAGGTTCGAGCACTACAGGGGTGATGAGGTGAACAGGAGCGTCGTCGGGACGACGCTCCTGGAGAACAAATCAGGCAGCCGCGGTACCGTGCTGGCGTTCCTGCTCTGCCAGGTAAATGGTGGTTACTGAGCGGCTCACAGCCTTGAGATCGCCTAAAGTCTGGAGATCTGACAAAGCCTTCGCCGAGTAGGAGTGCAGGATGCTGGGCAAGGTGTTGTCGTTAGGCAGCATGGGCTCCATATTGTTGATTCCATCGATCAACTCCACGGCCTTGTCCAGATTGAAGAAGACATCGTTGACGAGATTTCCTGTCATGCGCCCATTCGCATACAGATCAGAAAGTCCCGTCATCACCGACGTGATCAATGGCTTGGAGAGTTGGTCGAGGTAGCCGGCAAGACGCTGCTTCACCTCAGGAGTTTGCAACAATGCGAATTGTGCCTCGAAGACATCCGCCTGCGTGGCACTGGCATTTTTCGAAGCACCCGACTCTTGAGTTCCCGGCGCGACGGCCTGCGGCGATGACTGCGCCGTTCGCTCCGGTTGAATACCACTCGCGGACGAAGCAGCCGACGCGGATGCGGCGGTCTTGCGGGATGATTTTGCCACCCTGGCGCGTACTCCCTGTGCTTCAACGAGTTCCGCCGGGTGAATGGCGCAATCCGGCAGAACTGAGAAGTGCGGACGCTTGAAGTAGCCCTTCCCATTCACCGGAACCTTGCAGCTCCAGCCCTCCAGTTCCCGGAGATACCGGCCCAGACCGAACTCGGCGCAGGCGCGACGGAAGGCTTGGGCCTGGGCTCGCGTGGTGCCGTTCTCGTCGTCCGCCCATCCCTCGCCCGTGCTCGACCTGGTACCGAACCCCTCGATTGTGATGGTGCTGGTGACGAGAATCTTGCCGGTGGTGATCATCGCGTATGCCTTATTGACCTTCTTCGAGCGCTGAATATTACTCACCGTCGTCATCGAGAAGGATTGGGTCCATCCCCCGGGACCAAAGAGGGTGTCGAGACGCCTCATGTACGCAGAGCGGTAGGCATACGGGATGATGCGGGCTTCGCCTTCTGCTCTCTCGCCATCCCCGAGAACTCGCCAGGCGATCTCGGCGGCACGGAAAGGGAGTTCCAGAAGAGTCGTGATTTCTTCGGTGGTGTGCTTTTGATTTGAAGCGGTATCAGATGACATGCAGTTCTTCCCTTTTCAGAATTCAAGTCAGAAAAAGCCCCCGACACAGCAAGTGTGCCGGGGGCGGGTGAATGTAGTGGGATGATCCGGTCACTCCCTAGAATGGGAAGGGATCTGCGCTGGCTCCGGCGCTGACAAACTCGGGCTCGTCGCCGGGGAAGTCTTGATCGACATCGCACTCGCGCGAGGAACCGCTGGCGCCGTTGCTGCGGTCGCCCCCGAGCAGGACCAGGTCGGATGCGCTGATGTAGGTCTGGCACCGCTTCTGGCCGCTCTGCTTGTCGTCCCAGCTATGCGTACGCAGGCTGCCCTCGACGTATACCGCCCTTCCCTTCTTGAGGTATTCGCTGGCGATCTCTGCGAGGCGCGCCCAGCAGGTGATGTTGTGCCACTCGGTTCGTTCCTGCCAGTTGCCGTCATTGTCTTTGTAGCGGTCGTTGGTCGCCAAGGTGAAGTTAGCCACGGCGGTGCCACTGCCGGTGTGTTTCAGTTGCGGGTCCCTGCCTAGGTGACCCATTAGCATCACGCGGTTTACGCTCTTTGCCATGATGAGAAGTGTCCTTGCCGCCGTCCCTTGGGCGGCTGGCTTGATGGTGGTTTTGGTGGCTCGCCGATTTTGGGCGAAAAAATGGCCGTGCTTTGAAGGCACGACCAAGGGGAGGTCTAACGATGAAGGCTGCGATGTAGTTAAGTCAGACTTCTTCTAAGCTACAAGGGGAAGTGTTCGATCTAGCTACTGCCTTCCGGGTGGTACATTCCGGAGCTATTCATGGAGCACCAGGGCTCAGAGGGCTCAATTACGAGGGACTGACAGGGAGTCACGCCCTATCTTCCATTGCGCTGACATCTGGCCGGCGACCTCTGCAAACTCTGAGTGCTCTTTGCCATAGGTCAGCATCTCTTCTTCGGTATCGGACAAGGCATCACAGACACACTCCAGCGTTTGGAGCAGAGCAGGCCCTGAGGCCAGTGAGCGCCCCTCGCCAAAGCGGATGAGCTCTTTGCCTGTTGGCCACTGGTTCGCACCGTTCAGGGTCAACGCCATGCGATCCTGCGGTATGTAGACGGTGGTCGTCACGAGATCGTAGACCGGCGCAAGATGAGCTTCCCCCTGCACGTTGTCATATACGATTCCAAAGTTCTTCAGGTGAGCATCGCCATTACGGATAGCGCAGTTCAAAACAATCAGCGTGAAAAGCCGGAGACTATCTTCCAGAGCGGACGGTGCGGTTGCAAACTGTTGAAATCGCTTCATCACGTTTGTCTCGTAACTGCCGCGATACTTCTCTTCCGTACGCCGCGCGTTGAGGACGCAAAAATCCTCGAAGCCCCGGTAGCTTCCGTCCGGGCGAAGATCGAAGCGCTCCATGATTAAAGCGCCTCCGTCCTCGGCAAGCCGATAGGACGGCACCGTCAGTCCGCAGCGCTCCGCCACTTTCAGACAGAAGAATTCATTGGCCGCAAGCTGTGGGAACTCGGAAGGGTTCCAGAACTTCACGATGTGCGTCGCCCCTCGAAAAGACGGAGACAAAGTGTGCTTCGCAGTTCCATCGGGCGCAAACTTCGTCTCATCACGTACCAGGAACTTCGGCTGTACTCCGCTGATACCGGAGTGCGTCGCGAACTTCTCGATCAGGTATCGATAGAACTCGCCGCCCCGTCGGCTGGAGAGAATCTCGTCGACGGACTGGAACGGAACGCCCTCATCGAGTTCGTCGCCATCCCCGGTGAAGCGGATGCGCCCCAGTTGCGACCGTCCAACGATAGCCAACAAATCAAGGTCGTCAAATGCTCCTGCGGCTTTGGCGAAGGCAAGCCGCAACCGCTCGCGTAGTGCCCCCTCGGGCAGGTTCATCTCGAAGATTGGGGCAACACCCAGCGGAGAGTCCCATGACGGCAGACGCACGGGCATGGTCACGGAAACAGCGCGGCTGGGAGTGACTCCCGGAGTGTAGGCGAATGTGCTCCCGCGCCGCCCATTGCGGTCGAGCACCCCAGATGAACTGTTGTCCGCCCAAACCCTAATCATCGGTATCCTCCCTCATCAGGTCGTCCAGGGTCGGTCTCTCCAGCGCAAGCGGTTGAAGGCGAAGTTCGAGGCCAACAACCAGAAGTATGCGAACCAGCTTGGAGTAGCCAATCTCCCTTGCGCGCCCGTTCTCAAGAAGATCGATCGTCGCGCGGCTGACCCCAGCCCGCTTTGCGAGCTCAACCTGGGTTAGACGGGTATCCTTGCGCGCTCTGGCAATATCTCTTCCGAGGTCACTCAATCCAATCATGCTTAATATATTAGCTGATATTATTATTATTAGTCAATACAGGTAATATATTAGTCATTACGGTAAGACTTCAATGCTTCTTCTTCCACCGTCTGGCAATTACTGGATGATGATGTTGTCTGGCCGGTTCCACATCTCCGCGAACTTCCTTTCGAACGCCTGAATTTCATCGACATTAGAGGACAGGACAATACTGTTGTCCTGGTGCTTGGCAGCTGCGGAGAGATTACTGCTGCCTTCGCGCAGCAGGCCATCGGTGGACCACACCTTCAGATGCATGAGCGCGCGGCTGCTTTTCACTCGAATCTGTATGTTGCGATTTCCGGCAAACATGAGGGTCATGTACGGGTTCCGCTTTTTCTCGTTCTCGAATTGTTCTTGGTCACGATAGATCCGAACTTTTACGCCACGGTTGGCGGCGGCCAGCAATGCCTCGGCGATAGGTTTGTCGGTGAAGCTATAGAAGGCGGCGTCGATGTGTCCTCGTGCTTTGGTAAGAAGGGGCACATCCACCCGTTCCGGGTTCACCTCAGGTGTGTAATAGAGGGCGTGATGACCTGAGGACAGAGCGACTGCGGGTGCCGCACCCGCCGCCGGCAACTGCTGCGCGGAACCCAATTGCCCTAGCATGGCAATGGGTTTCAAAGTCGCCGGGAGCTGATCTTGATGTCGAACACCCCAGGCCACTCCTGTCACCAGGGACGCAAGGAAAAGATAGCGAAGGAGTCTCACGGTGTAACCTCCTGCAATCCAGATACTTCTGATATGGCCGCCTCCGCCTCCGTAGCCTTTGGGACAGCGGCATCCGCTGCCTGGCGAGCGAGCCGTTGTTTCGCTTTTCGTCGATCACGCCTCTTCTTGTTCTTCCCTGCCTGCCCTTTGGGCTGCATCTCGCCGGCAGCATTCAGTGGAACTGTAGCACGCGGATATGGCTGATGAATCCCTAGGACCTTCAATTCTCCCGGAAGTATTACCGGTTTGAGTGCAAGAAAGTGGGTCTTGCGACAGCCGACACAACAGACGGCGTCCGTAATGCAGGCGACCGCCTCGTGCAAAGCAGGCGCTATGAGCAACGGATCGCCGGTGCGCCGGTGAAACGCTGGGATATGGGCTCCAACTTGAGTCGTCTTCCCGTCCTGCCACAAAAAGTGCGATAGGACACCCCGGCTGGCCGTGAAGAGCAACTTCTGACGATGAACTGGGAGCACATCAGGGGCAGAGGAGGCGGTAACCCAATGCAAAAAGATGTTGAGGGTGTACGTCGTCCCGTATCGAAGCATTTCAATCGACACGAGGGATGCGGCTGATACGTCAGCATGAACCGTGTTTGGCATAGCCAACGTGACAGGTCTAGCAAAGAACGTTGGATCGCCTGCCAGGGGCAGAAAACCACAATAGTGCCCGATGTTGGCATTTGCTCCACCCGACTCCTCGGCGCATAACACGAAGCGCCGATGAGTCGAGGAGAAGTCAATCTTCATACGCGCGCGCGCCACGATGCCCGCGGTGCGCAGTTCCTCCCATTCAGAATGATTAATTTGCAAGGCAAAACCGCGAACGAACGGAAGCTTTACCAATTTTGAACCTGAATGAGAAGAATCAGCCGCCATCTGAACATCTCCTAATGTTTCTTCAAGTACGGAGTACGCGGGTGCCCGAAGGCATTTCGAATGTCATCCGTAGAACAGCCAGCATGACAGTGGTAGTAGCCGTGTCGGGGGCCGTGCGGTTTTGCGACGCCAAGGTTGTCTTTGCTCGTGTCACGACCGGCGAGGCGACAGGACGGGCACTGCACGAAATAGTCCTTGTCGCCAATTGGACGCTTGTTCGCAAAGGAAACGTGTTCGTAAATGTCGAAAGGCTTCTTCGCTCCGCCGCAGTTTCCGGTGAAGTTTCGTGAGGTCGATGCGCGTGGCCGCTCATCAGCCGCCTCCCATTGTGGCGGAGGCGCCATCTTGTGCGTTAGATCGTTCAACTCCTCAGCCGTTAGCTTGGGAAGCGCACAGAGCGCATCGAGTTGAGCCTGGAGCGTCAGCTGGCCGATGTCCACAAACCAGTATCGGTTGTCATTCTTTCGATGGATGCCGAGCGGCGCGCGAATCCCGTTGCCGAGTGCGCCGGGTGCAAGCGAATCCTGCTTCGGGAAGATCTCAATTCCCTCTTCAGAGAACCCTGAACCCTTGATGGGCACGCCCAGCCGAAGTGCGAGGTTGTAAATGAAAAGGCGGCACTGTCTGGCTGGCAACGGTTCCTTGCAGAAGATCCACAGATGCCCTCCACGGCGGGAATACTCCTGGACAGCGAAGACATTCTCCAGCAGCAGCTCTTTTCGCAGCTTCGCTAGATCCCTTTTCGCTTGCTCGGTCTCGTAGTCTGCGTCAATCGCAACCCACTTGCAGCACTGGGTTTCCGGATTGATGGCATACAGGTTGATGGTTACCTGCCCGGCGAGGTGTTGCTCGATGATCTTATCCGTCAGGCTACGGTACGGGCTGGGGAGTCTGTGCTGCTTCACGAGTTCGAGGTATATCTCGTTTGTCCGGTCAGTGTGGGGCAGGCTGCCCCACTTCTGGCCGGGCATCTCCATTGCGGCTCTCCGGCCGGCGAGAGTTTTGAGCTCCGGGTGCTTGGGCCGGTGGTAGCGATGGTCCCCATATGGGGACTGTTCGCAGTAGGACAGCCGATTCACGAAGAGCTTCATATACGTCTTTGCCAATCCGGGGGCGACCGGCAGGAGCCGCGGGGTAGCGGCTGTCGGTTCCCACCCGGATATGAGCGTCGTGCGCGTGAACATCGGTTGTCCTCCTTTGATTAAATATATATATCATATCTTTGCTATGACTGTTATGTATCTGCTTGAATTTGACGAGCGAATGCCGTGGACAGCCGCGCCCTCCCTGCCCGTCTGTCAACTAGCCTGTCCCGCCCATGGCTGCGGGAATGATCGCGCGTAGCGGGGCTGGCGCCCGGTGCAAGTGCATTCTCCAGCGAGAATGCCTCCACCAGGACATCAAACTCCTCGGCCTCAAAATCATCATCCCGTCCAGCCCAATCAAGCATGAAAAACGCCCGTCGAACCGAACTGTAGAAGTAGATCGCCCCTGAGTAAGCATGTCCGGGGACAGAGGTAATGAAGAGGAGGCCGGTGGGAAGCTCACGGAGCCGGCTGACGACCGCGCCGTCGGAAGAGGCCAGAAATGCCTTCAAGACTTCCCAACGGCACGAAGCGCGGGTTATACCAGCGAGAGATGTGGACGGGTAGAGATAGCCGAAGGTCGGTGAGGGAACGGTCGAAGTGGACACAGTAGAGTCTCCGCGTCGGTCGAGACGCAAGCAAAAGCCCCGGAACGCGGGGCTGGGTGCAAAACAAATCCCCTGCCATCGACGCAGGGGAAGCTAGTGGACGGATTCCGAACTGCTTTAGATCAGGTCTGCTTCCGAAGCCATATAGGCCTCTCCAACGGAAATGTCAGGGACGCCGGAATGAACAACAAAAGCCTTCAACAAGGACCCTCTGGAACTTGTGCGGGGGCCTTTCAGAACCAACCAAATGACCAGGAGAAGGCCAGCAATAGGCGAGATACTATTGAACAACCAGCCAGCCGCAGCGATCACGGCAAGAATCGAAGCGAAAAGCAGAAAACTGCGGCGATTGGTGGCCGCAAGGTAGATGAGCACACAGACTAGAATCACCCCCGCGGGGATGAGCAAATAGGTGATGTTGGGCATTCGGCAGAAGCCATACCGTAGGAATGCCCAGATGTTCCCACCGACCGCGCCGAGGACCGCTCCCGTAATCAGGAATCCACGGAAAGCGATTAAAGCGAGGCAAATGATAAGGCAGGAAAGGACCAGGGCTGCGGGGATGAGGAACTGAATGATGTTGGGCATTCCGTCAAAACCTTTCTCAAGAAGTCTGGGAGTGGGGGATGTTTGGCATTCGAGGACGCGGGTATACCCTGAGCAGAGCGTGACTTATATATTTCCTGTAATCAGGAGGTTCGGCGGAAGCTTCGAGAAAGCGGGGTTGACAGGGTTCCGCTGCGGGTGATTTTCCAGGCGAAAGCGGGCGCTTTGGGGTTGTTGTGGGGCAGTCGGCAGACTGTCGGGTATGGATAGCCCGCCAGATTGCCCACCGCATCGTAACTATAGTTGGTGGGCGACTGGCCGGGAACCGTCACCGTCGAGAGCCGGTTCAGCTTGTCGTACTGATAGGCCACGACCGAGCCGCTGGCATTCGACGAGGCAATCTGGGTCACGTCCCCCGCCGCGTCGTAGGTGTACGCAATGGTTCCGAAGGGCGTCTGCTTCGACACCAGGCGGTCCGTCTGCGGATCGTAGGTGTAGGTGGTGGTGCCGCTCGGATCGGTCATCGTCTGACGCTTACGATACCCCATTCAAGCCCAACAGCGGGGCCTGAATGGGCCACCCGCCGCACCCCAATGTGGAATGCGCTGCTTCCCACCTTAGCCGTAACAGCGGCGGCGAAGGTGGGGCACCCGGCTTGTGATTGCCTCTCTATATATGACCATGAATACTGCTGACTTGGGCAATGAAGTAAGCACACAACTCACAAATATATTCAGCAACTACATGTATTTCGTCAGGAGTAATCCAATCCCACGTTGTGTCTGAAATGCCAAGCCAGCCTAGGACTGAAATACCACCGAGAAGCATATTGGCGCGGTCTGCCCCACTTTCGGAATATATTGCATGTGTATACCTAACCATGTTCCATCCACCGAATTCGATGGCTGTAACAACAAATAACCCATTAATTTCTTTTTCGAACCACAACGCCTTAGCACGATCAAGGATAAGCGCACCTAGTTTCTCTCTGCCTTGTATCCGAATATGTCTTCTCAGTTTATTGCGCGTCTCCGATACAGGCGTCGTATATTTATCGTAAAGACTACGATAAGACATTTCTTGTTCAGAGTTGCGTACTACATCCAGTGTTTTACCGTTTGGAGCCACATACTGCATCAAGCCAGAACAGTAGTTGTAGTAATCGTGAAATATATCCTGCTCCTTAGATGTCAGCATCTCATGCATATTGCGCTTCAGCAACACACTGAACAACTGACGCACTTCATCTTTAGATCGCAGTTGATTCTGATACTCCAAGAAGAGCAGCGCGGAATGACTGCGAACTTTACGTAGAAGCGGATAATCCGCATTGATCTCACGCCGACTCTCATCGAAGCACCATCGTCGATAACTTTCTACCAACGAACTAGATTTCTCTGAAAGAAGTTCCCTTCCCTCTTTTACCCGGGCAACCTCTTTGCGTAACTTCTCTACACCCTTTCGCAATACGTTCATGCGGCATCCTCCATCACGGCTACGCCAACATCGTCTCCCAATTCGGCAGCCTCACTCTCTGCCACTGCATTTGCGATACCCGCACCACGGCTAATTGAGATCACACTAGATGGCTGTGCCGCTGCACTCGCGGCTGAGCTACTCATGATTGCCTTTAATATCTGAACTCCAGACAGTAATTTTGCGGCATCAAACGCATCATTAATGTCCGCCACAAAATATACAATTACTCCGAGAACGGGAGGCGCAACATATGCTACACGGGTGCTGTCGATAACTATCGGAGAGGAAGGAGTAAAGTCTGCCGGTGTGCCGATATGCCAATTCACTCCGTTGGTGTTAAGTAAAAGAAGCAAGTTTCTATAATTCAGTAATTGCAGTAATCCATCGCCGGCAGACTTGATTGGTTTAATCTCATAGAGGGCGCCACCTCCAATGTTTGCTATATCTGGGCGCAACCCGCCAGGATATCCGAGACCGAAGGTCCATGATGCACCGCAATCCCCCATCAATATATTAGAGATTTGCTGATCAACACATGCCTGAGTCCCATAAAGATTCCTGAACTGAATGCCAATGGCATTTTGAACAACCATACCTGTAGCTGAATCTGATGTGTAATCCAGCCCCATAGCGTCACGTAGATCTATGGGATTATTTGAGACATATGTAAACCTATGTAACGTACGGGGATCAGTAATACCTCCTTCATTCTTATCCATACCCCAGAACCGGCACCTTCCGCCGTAACTACCTCCCCTGCGGTGGTTCAAAGATACTGACCATTTTGAACGGTCCACCAGCGGCGGGTTGATTGATCCAGATAAACCCGTCTCCAATGGCGACTCCTTCGGCCTGAGAAAGGAGATTCCAGACCTGCTGCTCGGCAACGGCGTGGCGCAATCTATCGGAGAACACGAGATCGTAGTTGCGTAGTAACTGCTCTGGACTGCGCAGCTCCACATTCTTATGCAGGCCGTGAAAATAGAGCGGGTATTTGAGCATATCAGCAACTTGCTTTCGATGATCAGCAGCGATTTCGCCTTTCAGTTGAGTAACAAAATCTCGGGCACGATAGCAATCTTCAACAGAAATCGCTGCCGCAGAATACGCGGAGACGTCAAACGTGGAAATTCTAAACTGCTGGTCTTTTGTTTTCTCGAACCACACTTCGCCGCAGCCAACAAACACGTGACGCCCCCTACTGAGTTGGTCTGGGGCCTGATTCAACACAGCATTTGCAGCTTTTATGGTCCAAACCTTTTCATAAACATTGGTGAGAGCCGGACGATCAAGCATCGTTCCTGCTTCACCTAACTGCACCGGAAATCTCGTCATTGCTACCACTGAATTGCGATCTCCTCTTCGAATGGCATTTTGTAAGGCCATGAGGAAATCACTTGCCGAAGTTGGGTACTTGTCATCAGCAGCGCGCGCACTGACATGCTCGGTCTTACAGCCCATAGCGCAGCCGATCAATAGCACCGCAATGAATACTTTAACTTTAAGGAATGACATGCCCATAAGACTTGTATACTCCAGTATCCCAAAGATTCTTCTCATCGTTACGCCTCTTCGCTATGCCACTCCCGCCTGCCATGAAACCAAGAAATCCCGTCCCTGCCTTGGGATAGTTGCCTGCATTTAGAGAGATAAGGAGCTGAGAGCCAGCGAGGCCAGGATGCCTGCGGTTCGTTCTACTTCCACCGCCGACGTTAAACGTGAAATCGATTAAAGCATCTAACTCGCGCTGCGCCAGTCCGACAGTGACATAGCGCTTGATCGGTGCCAGTGCTTTCGTTTGGACGTCTACGAATAAGAGCTGCTCGGCAGCGTCTTCATCGAAGCTAGCATAGTTACTGTGATCTTGGTCAGTACAAGGGCCGTCATGGATCTTATGCCCCCAACCAATCGTACAATTGCCAGATCTGGAGCCATCTTTATCATAAACTCGTAGGGCTGCCTCACAGTTAACTCCTTCGTGGCACTTCAGGAACTCTTCACCACTCTCACTTTGGGTCGTGGCAACACGCGGCTCAGCGCTGCCGCCCCGCATGTATTGGGTTGCCTGCGGAATGGCGAAGACCATCACCGTAACCGCAACAGCAGCGACAAACAGTGCGGTACCAATGTCGAAGTCGTTGCCGCTGTGATCCGTTCGGTCTGTTGGGTCATCTCCCGTGTATGCATATTTGTGAAGTGTTGCTGGGTCGTCGTCGTCCCCTTCGTGATTATCCATACCCCAGAACCTACCCACACGGACATCAAGATACCGCGCGCGGTTGTAGTAGAGCCCGAGGTCCGGGTCGTACTGCTCGCCAGCGAAGAGGTAGTTGTTCGCCGTTGAGCCCGTGGAGTTAATCAGATTGCCGAAGGCGTCGTAGGTGTACGTGTCCGTGACAGCACCGGAGGCGTCGGTTAGATAACGCACGCTGCCATGGCCGTCATATCCATACCACGAGGTCTGCCACGGGCTGGCGGGTGGAATGGCCGCCACAAGCTGCGTCTCGCTCACAAGCTGCAAGCCCCAAGCATACGAGCGCGTGACAGCGCCTGATTGCACCTCATCCAGCACCTGCGCATAGCCCGTCGGGTTCAAGGTGTCAACCGAGTACGAGGTGGTCACGCCGCCAATCGTCTTTGCCACGCGGTTTCCATCGCCATCGTACTGATAGACGATGTAGCCGTGCTGCGTGAGGTGGTTTTCGAAGTCGTAGGAGTCGGCAATGCCCGCCTGCGAGATGGTGTTGCCGTTGTTGTCGTACTGATCTGTCAGCGTGCGGTCGTTGGCGTCGTAGTTGAGCAATCCACTGGACGGAATGGCCGCCAGCGTCGAGGTGATCTGCTTGCGGTTTCCGACGGCGTCGTAGGTGTAGCCCACAGTGCCATTGAAGGTTGAGTTCGCAATCGTCTCCGAGGTCAGCCGGTACAGATTGTCGTAGCCGTAGCTGACCGTGCGTCCACCCAGTTCGGTGACGCCGGTGCGATTGCCGGCCAGGCCCAAGGTGTAGGAGTAGCTGGCCGCGGCTCCCTGCGGGCCCTGCGAGGCCAGCGCGGTCAGCCGGTTCAGCCCGTCGTATTGGAGAGCGGTCGTCACGCCGTTCGGATAAGTATAGCCCGCCAGGTTGCCCACCGCATCGTAACTATAGTTGGTGGGCGACTGGCCGGGAACCGTCACCGTCGAGAGCCGGTTCAGCTTGTCGTACTGATAGGCCACGACCGAGCCGCTGGCATTCGACGAGGCAATTTGGGTCACGTCCCCGGCCGCGTCGTAGGTGTACGCAATGGTTCCGAAGGGTGTCTGCTTCGACACCAGGCGGTCCGTCTGCGGATCGTAGGTGTAGGTGGTGACGCCGCCCGGGTCCGTCATCGTCTGACGCTTGCCGGTGGCTGTGTAGGTGAAAGTCGGCCGCCCCCACGTCTGGCCAACAGTGGGCCAGACATGGGGCACTAGGCTGCCAGCTATGGGCACTCAAATGAAGCGGCCGCCGTTTTCACCATCTTTGAGATATACGATTTCTCCAATTCCTGCTTTCAGACGGGAATCCATGACGAGCACCCAAAGTGCGACAATCCAGTGACTGCTAACAATGTTAGATTCCATGCTTACAGTCAAAGAGCCGCTAGCCAATGTTTGTTCCCGGCAGACTAGCCCATACGTTTTCCCGAATTCGACAAGGTCGTCGACCAAGCTGCTGACCGCTTTCAAACTTGAAATCTTCTTTGGACTCTGGAATCGGAGTGAAAACCCGCGAGTGCAGCCCCACCCAAGCTCAAGCTGCAACCGTACTTGCGACATGCTCCCAGAGCTACCAATGAAATACTGCGTAAGCTCCGTTCCTGTGCAGTGGGAAGCGTCGCCATGTTTCATCCCCTTCTTCTCATACCAAGGCCGCAACAGAGCTCGCTTCTCCCTTATCATTTCCATCGCTGCTTGCTTCAGTGCCGGGAACCGTTCCATCTTGAAGTACCACTCTGGTCCGGAATAGTCAGGATCTTCAAAAAGAGCGTGATGAAACTCATAAAGAATCCAGTCTCGCGGCAGAACTATCACGTTCTTCACATTCGGATGACTTGCCAGGGCATCTGGGTCCGTCAGGCAGTCTCTCCGAAAAATGTATGTGTCGAATCTTGCGATTGCCATCAATCACCTCGTCTCAGGATACCGGCAACGCAACCCCTATCTGTATCTCGTCCATCTGTGCTTCATTGGTGCCAATGACAGTTTGCTCCATCTTCGGCAAAGTACTTAGCGCAAAGGCCGTTACCAAGAGAAGCGTGTTGAATTGATAGTCGTACTCGATCACTCCCGGTACGGTCAGTTCGTAGTGGAGACTTACAAAATTAGGCAACACCTGGTAAGGCAGTGCTCCTCCCGGAATGCTGCTGAAATTCACGTAATCATCAAAGGGAATATTTCCTGGATACCAATGTTCGGCCTGAGCTATCCCTGAACTAAGATATCTGGCCAACTGCGGTAATGCTGAAACTGTCCCTCCCCATGGCTTGATCTCGTAAAGGCCGTTTGCAACAACCAAATCAGCGAAACCCGGTGACGTGTAAACGTTCCACCGGACATCGAGTGCCGGATACTTATTGGCCACATCTAGTGCAATCGCAGTATGCGCCATTTGTCCAAGTTTCATCACAGTCCAAAGAACTGAAATGCCCATTCGGACGCAGTTCACATTCAACTGACTTGTAAAATCGCTAAGAGGCGTATTCCCCGACGGATCTAGCCATATCACGGGGTCGGAGACGGCATAGGCATACTTGTGAAGGCTAAGTGGACTGGATGGGTCGCCCTCGTATGTATCCATACCCCAGAATGGATAGACCTGACGCGATTCCCTCGCTAAATAGGCTCTATCCCTAACATGGTTCTGGACTTGGCAACCGATTTTTCGCGACGAAAGCGTGCATTTTCAGCAGCAAACCCCAGACGCGAGTTTTCGGCTAACCGCCGCGCCGACTCAGTTGTCAAAGATCAGAAAGCCCCGCACAAGCAAAGCAAGAGTTGGAACCGCGCCAACACTGGGCACCAGCCAGCGAGCACATGGCTCAGAGCTGGTGGTCAGTTTCACTTGTCCTTTGCTTCTCACTGAACTCCTCGTCCATTAAAAGCTTTCGAGCCACAAAGGCGGAGACTTCCAAGGGACAGCGATCCGTTAAACGGTCATAGAATCGGTCATCCGAATCCCACTCCTCGAACGCGAACAGGATATCGTGGTCTGGATTTCCAGGCGTCAGCTTGATGGTCCAGAAACGCGAAACTCGGTCATCGATCACTCTGAAAAGCGGAGCAGGGCGATTTATCGGGAACCAACCCTCACAGTCATCAACTATGTAATACCAGACCTGATTGCCACGAACAGCCAAAGCATATATCACATAGTCCTTGTCCAGTGTGAGGTTGAAGTCATGATCCCTGGTAAGGCCCCTGCGCGGATCTATGTATTGCTCTGTCAGTAGTTCACCCTTTTGTGAAATGCAGCGAACCTTCATGTTGCCCCTATCTTGGATATTTGAATTCGACTGTCTCACCGGTATCGATATTCTTAAAGAAGTGAATAGTCGTCTCGCCCGGAACAACCATTTCATCGCCGCCGATTCTCACCTGGATTGATCCAGGGGGACTGCGGTGTACCCATTGCATTTTCACCCACGAGCCGTCGCCGTAAGCCGCTTCTAGGCGCGCAGCATCCCCCATGTTGCCCATAATCTGTTCTCCGTTTGCCGCAGCTTCCTCGAACAGGAGTTGCTCCCCTAAATTTCTTGGAGAGGCGCTCGGTATTGGTCCTTTCAGCGCGATATATTCAGATTGCGCCGAAAGGAACGCACCTCCCAGCCCTAACGTGCCGTAATACACTGCTGCAGCGATATGACCCTGTTGGTATGCGTTGTATGAAGCGGTCCCCCCGCCGCCGAGAGACGCAAGCGTCAGGACGGCTCTCCCCAGGCGGAATGCAGTAGCATACGAACCAGCAGCGCCCATGAGTGCCCCCAGCGCAATGTTATAGGGATTGCCGGTAGCACCTTCGATCTGGTCGGGACTCTGCCCTTCAAGTGCGGCACCAATCCCAGCAAAACTAGCAGCAAAGAGACTGCCCGTCACGCCGCCGATCACCGCGTAGCTTGATACGGCACTCATTCCAAAGATAGTCGTACCGACGCCAGACGTGATCGTTACGCCCAGAATTGTAAAATCTTCGTGCCCTGTCGGATCAACGCCGTCCACTGGGTCAGCGCCTGTGTACAGATACTTATGCAGGGACGAGGGCGACGCTGGATCCCCCTCGTATGTATCCATACCCCAGAACCGTCCCACACGGACATCGAGGTATCGAGCGCGATTGTAGTAGAGGCCGAGGTCGGGGTCGTACTGCTCGCCAGCGAAGAGGTAATTGTTCGCCGTTGAGCCCGTGGAGTTAATCAGATTGCCGAAGGCGTCGTAGGTGTATGTGTCGGTCACCGCGCCGGTGGCGTCGGTCAAGTAGCGAACGCTGCCATGGCCGTCATATCCATACCACGAGGTCTGCCACGGGCTGGCGGGCGGCGTGGCCGCCACAAGCTGCGTCTCGCTCACAAGCTGCAAGCCCCAAGCATACGAGCGCGTGACAGCGCCTGATTGCACCTCATCCAGCACCTGCGCATAGCCCGTCGGGTTCAAGGTGTCAACCAAGTACGAGGTGGTCACTCCGCCGATGGTCTTCGCCACCCGGTTTCCATCGCCATCGTAGACGTAGGTGATGTAGCCGTGCTGTGTGAGGTGGTTTTCAAAGTCGTAGGCATCGGCAATGCCCGCCTGCGAGATGGTGTTGCCGTTCGCATCGTATTGGTCGGTCAGCGTGCGGTCGTTGGCGTCGTAGTTCAGCAGGCCCGACGACGGAATGGCCGCCAGCGTCGAGGTGATCTGACGGCGGTTACCGACGGCGTCGTAGGTGTAGCCCACAGTGCCATTCAAACCCGAAGCGTCATTGGCAATCTTCTCCGACGTGAGCCGGTACAGATTGTCATAGCCATAGCTGACCGTGCGCCCGCCCAGCTCGGTGACGCCCGTGCGGTTGCCGGCCAGGCCCAAGGTGTAGGAGTAGCTGGCCGCGGCTCCCTGCGGGCCCTGCGAGGCCAGCGAGGTCAGACGGTTCAGCGGGTCGTATTGGAGAGCGGTCGTCACGCCGTTTGGGTAAGTATAGCCCGCCAGATTGCCCACCGCATCGTAACTATAGTTGGTGGGCGACTGGCCGGGCACGGTCACCGTCGAGAGCCGGTTCAGCTTGTCGTACTGATAGGCCACGACCGAGCCGCTGGCATTCGACGAGGCAATCTGGGTCACGTCCCCCGCCGCGTCGTAGGTGTACGCAATGGTTCCGAAGGGCGTCTGCTTCGACACCAGGCGGTCCGTCTGCGGATCGTAGGTGTAAGTGGTCACGCCGCTCGGATCGGTCATCGTCTGACGCTTGCCGGTGGCCGTGTAGGTGAAAGCAACCGGAGAGGCCTGGAAGCTTGCGTCCGGCGTCTTTGCGAGCAGGCGGTTCACGGCGTCATAAGCATACGACGTGGTGTGGCCGTTGAAGTCCGTTTTGGCGGAGAGATTGCCGTCGGCATCGTAGGCATAGCTCTCCACCTGGCCCAGCGGCAGTGTGCGCTGGCTGCGGCGGCCGAGCTGGTCATAGGCGTACTTGGTGGTGCGTCCGGCAGCATCGCTCTGCGTGATGCGGTTGCCAAGCTGGTCATAGCCGTAGCTGGTAACCAGGTTGAGCCCGCCCACATCTTGCGTGACCGAGTTGAGCCGGCCCAGCGAATCGTATCCGTAGCCGGTGACGACACCCGCCTGGTCTGTCTTTGTGACCATGCGGCCCAGGGCGTCATAGCCCGTCTGCGACGTGCTCTGATCTGGATAGGTGACCAGTGTCTGACGGCCATCGGCATCGTAGGCGTACTGCACCGTGTTGTTGTTGGCGTCGGTCACCGAGGACTGCTGGCCGGCCGTATCGTAGACGAAAGTGGTCGTGTTGCCAAGCGCGTCGGACAGGCCGGTGCGGCGGCCAGCATTGTCGTAGGAGTAGCTGGTGGTGTTTCCGTTGCGGTCCACCGTCGAAGTCACACGGCTGGCGCTGTCGTAGTTGCTGACGCTAGTCGAGCCATCGGCGTAGGTGGTGGTCGTCATCCGTCCAGCAGCGTCGAATGTATAGGTGGTGTTGTGGCCGCCGCGGTCGGTGTAACTGGTGCGATGCCCATCAGCGTCGTAGCCCGTCGAGTCGCTCGTGCCATCGGCATAGGCGGTCGAAGTGAGGCGGCCCGTGTTGTCGTAGACGTAGGTAGTCTGGTTCCGCTTGGCATCCCAGCTCTGATCCTGCTTGCCGATGCTGTTGTAGTGGACCTGGGTGTAGGTCCCATCGGGTAGGTGCGTCTTGGTGAGACGGTTGTTGCCGTCGTACTCGTAGCTGGTGGTGAGCGTCTGCGAGGTACCGTTGGCCAGCGTTCGCGTCACGGTCTGCGAGAGCTTATTGTTGTTCGCATCGTATGTATAGCTGCTGGTGTTGCCTAGTGCGTCCACCTGGCTGGTGAGATTGCCGCTTCCGTCATAGCCGAAGCTGGTTGTGTTCTTCAGCGGGTCGGTGACCGAGGCGACAGTGCCATTGCCGTTGTACGAATAGTTCGTCACCTTACCATTTGGATCGGTGGTGCTGGTGAGGTTGCCGTTTCCGTCATAGGCATTAGTCGTGGTGCGCTTCAATGCGTCCGTGACTGTCAGCACCTGCTTGAGCGAGTTGTAGGTGTAGGTGGTGGTATTGCCAAGCGGATCGACCTGGGTAAGCTTGTCGCCGACTGCATCATAGGTATACGTAGTCGTCAGGGCCTTCGAGCCGAGATAGACCGTCTGCGTGAGCTGGTTGTCGTTGGCATCATACGTATAGGAGGTCACGTTGCCGAGTGGATCGACCTTCTGCGTAATGTTGCCGTCGTTGTCGTATGTGTAGAGGGTGATATTGCCGAGCTGGTCTGCAATCTGCTCCTGATTGGCAGACAGGTTCGGCGTGTACTTGATGGTATTGCCGTTTGCATCCGTCGTCGAGATCAGGCGGCCGCTGGAATCATAGTTGTTCTTGACAGCCGAGACGCCACGCGGATCCGTGATCGTGGTCAGGTAGTGATTGCTGTCGTACCCAAAGGTGGTCGTGTTCTGAGCGCGGTCGGTGACGCTGGTAAGGTCCCCTGCACTGCTGTACTGATAGGTGATCAGCGCGCCAGTTGGGTCAGCGATGGTTTGGATACGACCAAAGCTGTCACGCGAGAAGGCCACGCTCGGCCCGGACGAAGAGACAACGCCGCTGGGGTTGATGGTAAGCGTGTTGCCATTCGGGTCAACCAGTTTCGTCACACCCAAGGTCATATCCAGGTAATAGGTGTATCCGTCCGCAGTCGTAAGCTTGAACTGCGTGGAATCGTAATAGTTTCCGTTGTAATCGAGCAGATCCACCGGCCCCTGGGTGCCAGAGACGATCACGTTGCCACCATCGAGCACAGAAAGCGTTGCGCCTGCTGTGTTCGAGCCCGTAGAGACTTGGTTGAAGGCCAGATTCGCGTACAGAATATTGAAGGGCTGGCAAGACTGCGCGATTGTGGGCGTAAATTCATAGACGCGCCCATCCGGGAAGGTTGCGGTCACCGTATGGTTCTTTGCCATCTGCAGGCAGGACACTGGGTAGTAACCACTCCAGGAACTTTCTTCATCCCACGTCTGGCCTAGCGCACCTCCATTTTTCTGGACTCGTACATTCGCAATGGATAAGCGCCAACCGTCACCGAAGTCCCCCAGTGAGCGGTCACGCGAGTCGTACGTGCGTGTCACCGTAATGGGCAGGCCAGGCAAAGGCACGCTGAGATCCTGGAATGCGATCGAGAACGCTCCCAGCTTAAGATTGCCGCTGACGCTGACGGAGATGCTACTCTGCGCGGTCTGACCCCACTGATCCTTCGTCGCAAGCAGAATCGAGTAGTTGCCATTGAGCATATTCGTGGGATCAAGAGTTCCGAGCGTACCCGAAACCACTCCACTACCACTTGCAAACACTTGGAATGTACCCGTGCCTGTCGCGGTGAGTGGCGCGTACGAAAGAGTCCAGTTGCCGGAAGAGACGGCACCAAGTATCGCCGTTGGAGAACTGATTCCGGCACCGTCAAGCGGCTGTGTGATTTGGACTGTTGGCACAGCTCCGGGTTGCGTTTGCACCGTGACCGGAACCCTCGCTGTGGTTGAGAGTTGTCCGTCGCTAGCAACCAGTTGCAGGACATATGAGCCAGCTTGTGTGAACGACACTTGCGTACTGGCCTGCGTTGGTGTGGCAATCACCGCACCTGACGGACCGCTCACCAGCGACCACTGGAAGGTCAAGACACCGGTGCTCGATGCGCCGACACCGACAAAGGTCGCGGTGTTTGGCAACGTCACAGTCCCAGGTCCGGTAACACTAAGCGTCGGAGGTTGGTCGGTGGTTGATGTGCCGCCTGTGCCCCCTGTCCCTCCTGTGCTGCCACCTCCCGACGACCCACCCTGCGACGCGGGGTTGACCACAACCGTCGTTGTAGAAGACGCAGTGTAATGGCCATCATCTGCGGATAACCGCAGCAGGTAGACACCACTCGCTGAGAAGGTGACCTGCGTCGTAGCCGTGTATGGATTTGAGAATCCAACCGGAGCTGGACCACTCAGCAGCACCCAGGCCACATTGATCAGGTTCAAAGGAACTGCGGAATCTGTAACTAGCCCGTTAAGAGTCACGCTGGTTATTGGCAGCGTGATTGTCTGGGGTGAACCGGCACTAACAGTAGGCGGCGGATTTGAGTTTGTAGAAGTTGACCCAGCGGTCACTACGGTGATCGTGAGGGTAAGCGTGGTTGTATATTGCGAATCGCACGCACTTAGTTGCAGAACATAGGTTCCCACTGCACTAAACGTCACCGTGCTTCCAGCAAGACTGGCATTACTGAATGAAGCGGATCCCGGTCCACTGATTTGGGTCCATTGCACGATAAGTGTGCCATTCGGCAGCCCGTCATCCGTGGCAGTGCCGTTCAGCGCGACAGGAACTCCCACAATCGCCGGAAGTGTTGGGTTTGCACCAACCACCGGGGGTTGATTGGTTGACGTTACAGCAGCATTGACCGTGATCGTGACTGTCGCGGTCGTCGTGTACTGCGTGTCATTTCCGATCAACGCCAGGACATATGTTCCAGGCGTGCTAAACGTCGCAGTCGTGGTCGCCTGGCCTGCATTGCCAAATACAACCGTCCCGGGTCCTGACACCTCTGCCCAACGGCTCGTAAGCACTGCACCAACTGGTAGTCCATCATCTGTGACTGAGCCGGGTAGCGTTGCTTGACTAGGCAAAGTGATCGTCTGGTTCGTACCGGCACTGACCACAGGAGGCTGGTTGGCAGCCTGTGAGGGATAGGCGTTAACTGTAACCTGCGACCAACTCGTGTACTGCGTATCATTCGCGCTGAGTTGTAGAACGTAGGTACCAGCCACCGGGAAAGTCGCCGTTGTAACAGCACTCGTGGGACTACTGAAGCTAATTGCACTCCCGCCCATGGTGTAGAAGGTGGATGGAGAACTTTGATTGTTGTACTCCGTTGCCACCCAGTCGGCGGAGCGCGGAATGTCGGACACGCGAACTTCGTCCACAGAGCCGTAGAACGCACAGCAGAACGTAATTGTGGGGAGCCCGCCGATCTTCAGTTCTGTTGTTGTGATTGCTGGAGTTCCGCCTTCTAAGTTCAACGCTAGCGGGCTACCATCCAGATAAACAGCATCCGAATTCTGGTTTAGAGCGCCGCCACCGTAGACCCCAACAAGATGATGCCAGCTGCTATCGTAGTTCCATGAACCGCTCACGGCCATGTTCTCGAATTCCATCACACCGCTGGTACTGTTCAGTGCAATACCGATACGGGATCCGTTTGTTGTGTTCTCGCCATACCCAACTGTCTCGCCGGAATATGTTGTAGAACCTGCTTGCGCCCAAGCTTCCAAAGTCACCGCTGAACTGCCACTAGGGTATTGCTGGACTGAATCGTGATAGAGATAAATGGAGGGATCACCATTGAACCATGCCGCGCCGCCTATCTGCCCCTGCACCGCTGTTGCGGAACCGGACAAGACATAGCCAGCGCTGCCCGAATCAGCTTTGGAGATCAGATTACCGTTGCCGAGGTGGTAGACCGAAAGGAAATGGTTCTTCCAAACCCCAGCAACATTCTCCGGTGAGGAGACGATGGCAGAATTCCCGTACCACATAAAGATGGTTGTGTCGGTTGAATGCGAGAGCGTCGGAACCCTGACCCAGAAGGCGCATTTTCCCGAGGTTGGGTCATAAGAGTCAATCTCGTGATCGAGCTTCACCTGCCCGGCAATGTCTGATGTGAATATGATGTCCCAGCCATTGTCACTGACGACATCTCCACCGTAGGCTGCATTCGCCAGATACGGATATGCGCCAGAGATCAGAAGCGGGAAATCCTGTTGGTCTGTGTTGGGAACCTTTGTGTGATCAACAACAACAATCTGCCCAAAATCATATCCGTTTTGAGGGGTCACGCCAGGACCACTCACCTGGCTCCACGATATTGTCAACGGCGCGCCAACGGGCAAGCCATCATCGGTAACCGTGCCATTCAGCGTGGCTGATGCTGGAAGAATGATCTGTTGATCTGGCCCTGCACTTACCACCGGTGGTTGATTCGGCTGGGTTGTCGTCGTTCCACCGCCTGTGCCGCTAGTGGGAGAGGCTATCCAGGGCACCGTCACACTGTTGGAGGTCACGCGCGAACCGCTAATTGTGGCGACGGCCTGGAACAAGTCATTGCCCGCGTTGGCTCCGACGTAACTATAGTTCGCGATGCCATTCGCGTCCGTCGTGACAACGGCAGGTGCTCCGGTAGTCTGCGGCTGATTAACGCCGCTGATGACCATTGCCACAGGAAGGTCGGAAATGGGTTTTCCAAATGAATCCTGTGCAGTGATAGTGAGAGTCTGTACCTGGCCAGTATTGAGGGCCGCTGGGGCGAGCGGGTTAATTACCAGCAAACCGGCCGTTGGTGGAACCACATTAATGATGGTGTTTCCAGAACTCGTCACTTGACCATAGCGCATCACAAGAGAGAGATCGTTTGTGGCAGGATTGACGGCTCCACCTGCCGCACCCCTGCACGCATAGTCCAGCTCGTACTGATAAGTTCCAGGGCCTGGAAAGTGAACTACAACGACGTTGTTCGCCTCTTGCGGGGAGTTGTAGGCTGCAATGATTGGAAGGTTCGTAAATTGTGTCAGGCCAGTTAAGGGCGCATTAGTCAACGGGCCACTGACCGCGGTCGCGCCATCACCAACTCCGAAAACGAAACCTGCATTGGCAAAGATATCGATCGGCACATCCGCAGCTGCTGGCACAGTAAATGTACCCGTGAAGACAGCCTGGAATGCATACAGCGCCCCAACACCACCTGCCTGAACCCCATTTCCCTGCGCGATGATGGTTCCGGTTGCATTTCCATTCGCGTCAGTCGTTACGTCTGTGAATGGATGAGTATTTACAGACACGCCTTGTATACTCTGTGCCACAAGGTTGACGTTCATAACCAGGGCGCCGCTGTTATCTGACCACTGAGTCCCGTCGGCTTGGCCCATGAGTAGCTGAGTTGCGCCATTCGGAACAGTCGCCGTGAAACTATTCCCGATGATGACGGGGCCAGGCGTGACTAATTGTCCGAGCGAATCTGCAAATCCTCCAATTAATTCCGCGGCGTGGGCAGCAGGAAGTGGATAGCCTTCTCCTATACTCGTATTCGGCACTCCATTAGCGTCCCAGGATCCCCAAGGGTTCCCGTACCAGCCGTATTGAGTGCCGATTGGATTTGACTGACTCCACAGACCGCTCGCATAGGACACATTTACCGTCTGTCCTGGAACCACTGGAACTGAAGCAGGATCAAGCCCGGTATCAAGGCCATCAATCTCGTAGGCCGCATTGATTTCACCCTTCACTCTCCATGGCACCGATCTTCCGTCCACAACCACCTGCATGACCTCTGTTGTCTCGCCTGCGGGAGGATTGAAGTTGACGTTGGGGAACGATTGCGAAAATACCGGCGTTGCAGTCACGGGAGTATTGAATATGCCCGACTGGTCAGAGGCAAAGAACAGGCCGCTTACTGGGCTAGTTGAGATGCTCTGCCCCTGAGCAATCCAACTAACTGTGGCAGTGCTCGAACTCACCGAACCATAAAATGCCTGGACAGTGTCAGTTCCATACCCTGCACCGCTATAGGTGAACGCCGCACTTCCCGCCGAGTTTGTCTGTACAGAGCCGGTGCTGGGATTGGCCCCAGCCACTACAAACTGAATGGTCGCTCCCGAAATCGGTGTGCTGGAAGAATCTAACAACACCGCATTGAGTGTCTGCGTGGTACCCAAAAGGTTCGGTCCTGCGGTGGCTGGGCTCATCGTAAGAGTCGGGCCTGCACTCACGGGTGGGTTCACGGTGATTGTCACGTTGCTGCTTGATTGAAGCTGTGTGTCGCTCGCCGTCAACTGCAATATATATGTGCCAGCCACTGGGCAGACCACGGCGGTCGAGAGCGCGTTCGGCAGGGCAAACGTGGCAGTGGCAGGGCCGCTCACTTGAGACCAATGCACGGTCAACACACTCCCAATCGGGAGACTATCATCGGTGGCGGTTCCCAAGAGTTGCGCTGTGTTTACAGGCAGCGGGATGGTCTGATTGGCTCCAGCATTGACAACCGGCGGCTGGTTCACGGGGTAGACCGTGACCTGCGTTGTTGCACTGGAGGAAAGACTTGAGGCAGAGGATGTGGCGGTCAATACGAAGATGTACGTACCCGCCTTGGTAAATGTTACTGGGTTGTTCAACGCATATACAGCCTGGAGGACAGCCGTGGCTGGGCCGCTTGCCTGACTCCACGCATATGTCAACGTACCGCCGGCGGGGTCGCTTGCAATTCCGCTTAGTGTTGCAGCATTTACTGGTAACTCGATCTCCTGGTTCGGCCCGGCGTTGACAATCGGCGGAGTTGCTCCGGTCTGTCCAATAATCGTCACTGTCGAACTGGCGCTGAGTCCTGCCTCTGTACCTGTCAACTGTAGAACATATGTTCCTGCCACGGGCAAACTAACGGTTGTCTTGGGTGAAGTGGCATTTGCGAACGTGGCCGTGAGTCCCGATGGTGTCGTGCTAACAACGCTCCATTGCGCGGTCGGAGTTCCTGGCGGCGTATTTGCCGAGGTCACACTGCCCTGCAAAGGCAGGTTATTCGGGATTGGAACGGTCTGACTTGGGCCTGCGCTCACAATCGGCGGCAACTTCACAGCAGCCAAATAGGTGATGGTGCAGGTGCCTGTCGTGGTGTACTGCGTATCGTTTGCACTCAACTGAAGAACATAGGTTCCCGGCTGGCTGAAGGTGACCGTGGTTGCGGCGGATGAGGGATTCGCAAATGTCGCGCTGCCCGGCCCACTTACCTGCGTCCATTGCACAGTCAAGGTTGAGCCTAGAGGCAAGCCATCATCGGTTGCGGTGCCCGATAATGTCACGGTACTGGGATAGTAGGCAGCTTGATTCGGTCCGGCGTTAACCACGGGTGGCTGATTCGGCGGAACGGCCGTAATCATCACCGTCTGCGGAGTGCTGTTTGAGACAGTGTCATTCACGATCAACTGAACAACATACGCTCCGGCAACATCAGCGACGAAGCTAGGCGCTACCGATGTGGGATTTGAAAGCGTGGCCGCAGAGCCTGTAGGTACTGATAACAACGACCACTGATAGCTCAGCGGGTATCCATCATTACTGGACGAAGCCGCTCCCGATAGGCTAACCGTAGCCCCGGTCGTTACAGTCTGCGCAGACCCCGGATTCGCAGTGGACTGTACGTAAATTGTCGAGATCAGTACGGTCGCCGGAATGCTGTTCAGATAGCCATCGTTGACGACCAACTGCACAATATAGTTTCCGTACTTGTCCGCCGTGAACGCAGGGTTGGGGTCAGCCGACGACGTCAGTGTCGCCTGGCTTTGTGCCGGTGCACTGATGATGGACCATAAATATGTCAGCGATTTGTTGTCGCTGTCGGTTGAACTGGTACCGTCGAGCGAAACCAGTGCGCCAACTGCCACCTTTTGTGCCGTACCGGGTTTCGCTACTGGTGCTATGTCCTGATTGCCAATCGTCACGGTAGATGGCGGACCATCCACCGTACCGTCGTTCACAATCAGTTGCACGACAAAGTTCCCGGGTACGCCGGCTACAAATGTTGGATTGACAATAGTGGTATTCGACAGCGTGGACAGGCTCCCTGCGGGTGCGCTTAGGATAGACCACCGGTAGGTCAACGAATCGCCGTCGGCATCCGTTGAACCACTGCCATTCAACTGCACCGTCGTACCAATTTCAACGGTCTGGTTCGGCCCTGCGTTGGCAACCGGAGGAGTGTTCACGTCACTGATCGTTACGATGGATGCAGCACTGTTCAAGATGCCATCATTGACGACTAGTTGTACGGTATAGGTCCCCTTCTTGTCGGTCGTGAATGTAGGCGCAACCGAGGTCGGATTCGAGAGTGTGGTCGCGCTGCCAGTAGGCACGCTCACAAACGACCATGCATATGTCAGCGTATTGCCATCCACATCGGTGGACTCGCTACCATTCAACTGCACTGGTGTGCGCGTAGGTACGGTCTGATTCGGACCTGCATTCGCCACCGGAGCCGAGTCTTTGGTTGTGATGATGACCTGGCTAGCTGCGCTATTGTGGTAGCCGTCGTTCACAATGAGCTGCACCGTGTAACTGCCATAAACATCTGCCACAAATGTCGGCTTCGATGAGGTCGGTGTCGAGATGGACGCGGCGCTTCCCGATGGAATCGAAACAAAAGACCAGCCATACGTGAGTGAATTGCCGGCCAGATCGGTCGAACCAGTTCCATCCAACTGCACCACGGCGCCAATCGATACCGTCTGTGCCGGTCCTGCATTCGCCACCGGCGCAGGATACAGGCATCCAACCTGCGTCCCGGAGATCGTCAGCGTGACTGCATTCGACGTTCCATATTGTGTGGTAACCGTCACGGGGCCAGTGCAGTTGCTCGTCGGCACTACTAGTGTGATTGCGGTGTTGTTCCAGGAGGTCGTCGGGATCGTCACTCCGTTCAAAGTGACCGTGCCAGTCGACGAGAGGAAGTTCTGCCCCGTTATAGTGACAGGCGTGCCAGGTGCTGCGGGTGAGGGAGTTATGCTGGCAATGCTGGGCTGCGGGATATTGACAGTGACGGATGCTGTTGCTGATTTCGTGGCATCCGCCTGGCTCGTGGCAGTCACCGTTACGTTCTGCAGTTTGGCAATGCTGGCTGGCGCCGTGTAGAGCCCGGACGAGTTTATCGAGCCGGTACCAGACGGGCTGATGGACCAAGTGACAGCCGTGTTGCTGGTATTTGCCACGCTTGCCACAAACTGCTGGGTCTGGCTCGGATAGATTGCCGCGCTCGTTGGGGTGACGCTCACAGAGACTGGCGGAACCAACATGACTGTCGCCGAGGCCGAGGCGCTCGTATTGGCCGCACTTGTCGCGGTGATCGTTACAGTCTGCTGCGAGGCAACTGTTGAGGGAGCCGTATAAAGTCCGGAGGAATTGATTGTCCCCGTGCCCGAAGGGCTAATGGCCCATGTCACTGCCGTATTGCTGGTGTTCGAGACACTTGCCGAGAACTGCTCTGTTTGGCCACCGTAGAGACTTGCCGTCTTCGGAGATACGCTCACTGAAATCGGAGGTAATAAGGTCACCGTCGCCGACGCTGAAATGGTTGGCTCAGCCACACTTGTGGCCGTGATTGTCACCGTCTGCTGTGAGGTTACGCTTGAGGGTGCAGTGTAAAGTCCAGTCGAGCTGATCGACCCACCACCAGACACAGACCAAGTCACTGCCGTACTGGCCGCATTTGTTACGGTAGCGGAGAACTGCTGCGTTTGCCCTGCATACAAGGATGCGGTGATCGGCGAAACGCTAACCGCCACCCCTCCAACCGTTCCGGTGCATCCTGTGACCGCAAAAGAGGAGTTTCCGTTGATGTTGATCTTGTCGGCAGCAACGGTCATGCACCCTGTGTTTGAGGCCGTGCCGCTGAACACGAGCGTGTCAGTCTTAAAGTACATCGCTCCATTCAGCTTGGTGATTGATCCAGAATTGATTTGATCCTGGCAATTGCCCAGAGTTGAGCAACCTGCTCGGTCACCAAAAAAGATCATGCCCGCCAAAGCACCGGTGCTGGGAGCAGTCAGCGTCACATTCGCCTGACCGCTGATCGTAATCGGCGTATAGCTGGAACTTGCTGAGCAGCCCCAACCCGAGCTCGACGTGTTGTACACGGTGACACCAGAGCCATTGATGATGCCCAGTGAGTTCACTGTAAAGCCACCGCCCGCCATGATGTAGGTTCCTGGACTCATGGTGAACGTGGTTCCGTTCGTATTCCCAATCGTCAAGCCGCCACAATAGGTTCCCGGCAAGAGTGTGTTGTTCGCCGGCGTATTGTTCATGTCATAGGAGGTATGGCTCTTGCCGATAATCGTTCCCTGCGTAGGCACTGGCAGGAATGCGAACGGGTCGCCGGGACTGGTGACCGTTACCGGCGTGACCTTCTGGCCAGTCGTACTATTCACCAGGCTCGTTTGCCCAGTTAGTGCATAGCCGCCCACAACTCCAACTTGAGCGTTGTTCTGGAGATTCACGGTTTCCGTGCCGCTCATGTAGAAAGCCTGGCTAGCGGTAGACTCCGCCACCAAACTGCAGGAAGTGGCGATTGAGGTGCTTCCAGTGATGTAGAAAGATTGTTGTGCACTAGGGTCGAGCGCGTAGAGGCACGTAGCCGCCGGTTGTGTCACCTGCGCTTGAGCTGTAGCCTGAGCAGCGCGCGTGCGTTGCCCCTCTCCAGATGCTGGGGCTGCTGATGCAATCAACTGCGGCCCCTCACTAGGAGGAGCCGTAGGCGCTACTGCGCTTCGATTGACAGAGGCGCTCGTAGGTGCCGGTACTGAACTTCTATCTAGTGCAGACGCAGAAACACCGTGTCGAACCTGGTCAAGGTTCCTCTCCGCTCCCAAGGTTGCCGCGCCGACGGGTGCTGAGGTGCTGATCGTTACCGCATAGATCAAAAAGATCGCCACGCACCGGAGAAAGCCGTCCGTGAATTGCTGCATGTTAGGGATAAATGCCTGAAAAAAGGCGCGGAGCTTGACCAAGGACTGCGAGCCAGCGATCGACACGGAGCTCTCCCGTACAAGAGGCAGACCTGTCCTGCGACGCCGCCGCTGTACCTGAATTTATGTTGTGACTGCTGGCCACCCAGATACAGCACGTGCTTGAGGGGGGAGGGAGCCTAAGGTCGTCCTAACTCAGACGGCCCAGACTCTAAGCGACGTGGGCTTTTTGGCTTTGGAGTGAAACCGTATCAGGATGTCCCACTGGTGTCAACCTATGGTGGTACATCAGCATAAATTTTAATCCAGAGGGCACTGGATCTCGAGGGAGTCGCATCGGAGGACATATGGTGTGTTGATTTACTGGTTACCTGAAGGCAGATCGCGACTTGTATCCTAGGCGGCCTGCGCCTCCACGGTGAGCCGCTCTCTGACTGCCATTAGAACCCTTCCAAGGTGGTTGCTGCCCGGCATAAGGCAGACATCTTTCCGCCCGTATTTGCCCGGTCGGGTGTTGCAGATGCAATGTCCCCAGAATTGTTCGTGCCAATTGTTCTCCGCCACTATCAGTTCGTTATGGGTATTCAGGAGCAGAGAGCGGAGATTCGGGGAGCGGCGGAATTTGTCGAGAGTGATCTGCCGGGTGAGGTGCAGCGACAGCTCTGGTGTCCAATCGAGGCGCTTCTTGAGCCTCTTGGCCAGATCGCGTGCCCGCCAAATAGGAAGAGATGGATCGCGAAACATTGACCGGAAATAGGGATCATCGAACGGCGCAGCCAGAAATGCCGCCTCTGCCGAGTTGTAGATTACGCCGTCGAACTCTACCAGGCAGTAGTATGCGGGATCGAGGAAGTCGTACTGCCCTTTGAACTGGGTGATCAATCAAAGCCTCCGAAAGGTTGTGCGCTGACGGCTGACCGGTTCTTGGGCCTGCCGCCAGCATGTGTGGCCAGGATGTTCATATTGGTATGTGGGAGAGTGAAGTTCAGCGCTAAATCGGTGAAGGCAATAGCCGGGAATGAGGCCGAGGGCAGCAGCTCGAAATGTGCGAAGAGATCGGGATACCACCTCCCTCCGCGCTCCTATGTTGAGTCGCTAGTCAGAGCAACCGAGATTGCTAGGACGGCCAATCCGATCGTGAGCAGCCAACCCCCACCACGACCCGTTCCCGCCGGCACTGCTCGCACCATAAGACGGCGAAGTTCGGCAATTGACGGTATCTCCGACTCGATCCGTCGTGGATCAAGCTGCCAGCGACTGCAGTGGATGCGCACTTGGTCCGACGCCTGTCTGCCTAGAACCGTGAATACGGGCGCACCTGCGAGCACGCCCCGAGCCTGTTGGACAAGTGCAGCATCGAGCAGGGAGATCAGGTGCGCTTCCAGCGTGAGACGGTCAAGGTGGTAGCGAATAGGGTTGCCCTGGATGTGTATATTCTGGGCGGTCAAGTTTTCTGCTGTGGTAATCGTGGTCCAACTCCTTCCTGATGAGATTGCGAATCGCCGCGCACAAAATGCGGTCGATTGATAGCTAGTGAGAGATCTGCAAACGAGTTCCCGGACTACAGACTGGCAGTATCGTCCCCGTCTGAGGTACTCGGCAGCCGACGTGACATCCGACTCCCTTCCCGGGGTTTGTTGCAGATTTGCACCTGTCCCAGGGTGCGAATGTTGCGGAGAAGCGACACAACAGGGAGCAGTCAGAGCCTCGAAGCTACAGGCCAGTGGCAACCAAACCCCCGTCCTCAACGTCAGCCGCTGTCAGCGAATCGGATGAAGGGGGAACGTGCAAAGGCGAGTCCGCTGATGCACGCGGTGCCCCACACGGGAGTGAGCAGCGGTAGCCGGCAAATGGCATAAAGGCCACGGGAACATCGCGGCTTGCCACAGGTGGAATCCAGAAAGCGCGGGACAAGAAAAGCTCAACTACCGACAGGCCAGAGAGAGAAGCGACTAGCTAGGAGACGCCACAGCGGAGCACGAGCGCACCGCCTCAAGGCCACGGCGGAAGCAAACCGACGGTACAACGCACACACCAAGGACACCGCACGTGGAGGACACTCGGCGCAGCTGAACCCCAAAGGCAGGGACGCCACGAGACCACCGAAAGCACACAAGCGCCAGAGACAAAGCGCAAAGGAAACAACGCCCCACGCCACAGCCCAGCCGCACGACGCGCACAAGAAGCACCAGAAAAGCGCAGCTCACAGCGGCAGCACGGGGCGGCACAGCCCCGGCCTCCCCCAAGAGGCGGCAAGAACGCCACCATGCCAGAAAGAGCCAAACCAAGGGCGAAAACGATGGTAGTTGGCGGCAAATTACTAAGAAGACGAGAGTTACGAGCTCAAAAACGACCGATCGCGCCCGATCAAAGCTCACGGAGTCCGATGAGGACCGGTGAAAGCGGCGATTCGCAGCGATAAAGAAGACATCAGAGGCTCATCAGTGATCATTCAGGAACGATCAAAGTCCACTGAAATCTTCACTCCATTCAATTCGCTCATCACGGGTCGCCCCTTGCTCCATTTTTCCCATTGCACAGTTCACACAAACAAAACGGCGAAGCCTAGTTAAAGCCTCGCCGTGAGCAGGAACCGAAACTACAAGCACCCAGTTAGATTGGGTGTTTTAGAAAAGCGAGGTACTGCCGAAGTGTGCTTTTCCGGCGGCTTCCTCCGGCCATGAAACCAATATTCGTATCCAGGCATTGTTGCTTGAGTAGGCTGGCAGTGGTGACACAGAGTGGGAAGTTTGGGCAGTAAATAGAATCAATCAGCCGGGCAACTAAATCAATTGACCCTGCGATATACAAGACACAGCAGAGCTGCTTTTCCGTTTCAATCCTCTGAGCGATCTCGTCGTACCGGCGGGCATCCTTGTACGTACGCTCGTACTCGATCCCAATCATAAACTCCTGGTCGGACCTGTCTGTGAGCTTCAGAATTGCGTCGTAGTCTTTGGCAAATGGCACGATCCCAGGTGTCGTGTTCCGTGCTTTAATCTCAGGGTCCGTGAGCCAGTCACCGCTACTGAGGACTGAATCTCTTGCGAAGGCAAGCCGCACCTCGTTGATGTCCAGAAAATGTGGCGCCTGCAACGCGGATGGGAGAGTTTCGGTCTCAGATGAGATAGAGCTGAGGCCTGCACCTAGAGATTCCAGCGCGCTCAATCCCTCCCTCGTGATCTGGTAAACCGCCTTTACGTAGAGTGGCATCCCCGGGACCAGGCGTATTAGACCGTTCTCCAGGTAGCGACGAATGCGTTTACGGACTGCGTCCTTTGAGGATTTAATTCCCTCGCGCAATGCGATCCCAAGCAGCTGCTTATGCGAGATAAACGTGGCATTTCGAATCAGCGCGAGCAGGCGTCCATCCCCGTCCGCGTCGAATACGATCTTGCTAACGCTGGGAGGTCTCCTCCTTCGTTTAGTCTGCGCTGGGATTACCAACTGGTCGTTTTCTGACGTTCCAATATCCATGACAACTCCAATCTCCCGAGGGTAGTTGTGACCGTGCTGCCCGGCCACATGAGAACCAGAACCTGTTGTGCGCCTTTGCGCTCGCTGACTGAAATGATCTGCGCCTGTCCTGAAAAGGCATGGGATCGCTGCCTGATCAAACCATGGACGTCGTGGTTGAGTGCGACAAGATAGCAGTCGATCGGGTGACGATCGCTCACTCGTGGATGGAGAAGAAGCCTGTTCTCTCCACCTGCTCGCACGACGCCATCAGTGAGATAAACCCTCCCGACCTCCTCTTCATATCGGGTGATTGGCCGGGAACGGTTGCAATTGAGCCGGACGATTCCGCTAGTCTCTGGGGTGCACCAGCACCGCGCTTCGTGCGATCCATGAATGAAGCCGGTCGTATTCATCAGTGCGGTACCCGCGATGTTGGCGCCCGGCCTATGCCACCACAGAGACCCACAGCCGGCCCACTTCACGGTCAGTCTGCCGTACGGCGATGTACACGTGATCGTCAATTGGCACCGCTCCCTGTCGTGCCGCTCGCCTTCAACTTGTTATTCAGATCGCTCACAAGCTGACGCTGGCTGGTGATCTTGTCATCCTTAGCTCTTAGCTGCGCATCTTTAGTTGTAATCTGTGCGTCCTTGGCCGCGAGAGCTTGCTTGGCTTCCTGGAGTGCAAGTTTGATCACGTCAATATCCTCAGCTTCGGACGTTCCAGTTTCTTTGTCTGGATCAGGAGCGGCCTCTGGAGTTATCTCAGTTGCAGTTGCCATCTCGGGCATGGGGGTATCCGCGAACGGTTGCTGCTGCCGCGTTTCCTGCCAACGAGCAGCTCTTAACCAGAGCGGGACAGAATCACCTGCATCTTTCTTGTCCACAAGGGGTTGCGGCGGGGAGATCTCTTTAGAGACAGAGGCGGTGCTCTTTTGTGGCTCTTCAAATACCGCTTCGGCCCAAGCTAACGCTGATTTATCGCGAGTATTTGTAGGCGACGATGCGGTAGCTCCCGGCGCATTCGAAGTGTTACCCGACGACATAGTAGGGACGGAATATATTGCTGCCTGAGATGATTGCTCCTCAGCGCCGGCATCTGCGGCGTTTAGGTCTGTAACCAATTTATTGTGGGCCTCAATCGCCTCCAGAGCCTTGTGTCGTGCGAAGACGTGGGCATTCCAGAGCTGTGCAACGACTCCACCGGCAATGTGTAGCCGCGCTTCTCGCTGATGGAGAAGCCACGAAATGTAGGATGTCGCGAGCATCAGGCTGACGGAAAGGAAGATCAAAGCCCAGTAATATATGTTCTCAATCGTCTCCTTCACGACCGCTATGCGCCATTCTGCGAGCAGCCCCCCATAGGGGACGTTGCATGGATTGATCCCCTTAAGCGCGCGCTCGATTCCGGACTCATTGGACAGCCTTTGCTCCCCGTCTCCCCGTCTGGCTGCGGGATCGTATTTCCACCGCTCAGATGTGGAAGCCTTCCCCGCTCCCTCTTGAGCAGTTGCCGGCGGCGGTGTGGGAGACGGCGGTGGACTTGGAGGAACGTTATGCAGTTGCTGGTAGACAGGCTGATTCTCAACCTGCTCCGGTGTATTGGTATCGGCCGCCATGGGTGCACTGTTGGTTTGGGCCGCCGCGCAATGTGTCGCAACAAAGAGTGCAGCGAGCAACAGGACCTTTTTCATCGGAGTCCTCCTCGGGACGAATTTCGTCGGGTGGTGTGCTTGGTGGGAGCATCGGTAAGCTGCGAGGGCATTCCTGAGAACGTCAAATGAAGGCCCACCGACTGCTTCATGTGCACGGCTAGGGGTGGGTAAAACGCGGCTGCCGGACTCTCTACGAGCAGACTCTGAGTTCCCTGGCGAACGTGGATATGTTCGAGGACTGCGCCACGCCGGTGGTCGGTAACAAGCGCTTCCATCTGCCCGGTTGGCATCCGTTTCAGGTGTTCATCTTTGGCCGCTGAGTCGTAAACCTCGGTCTGAGTGCCTGCGGCCTGCTCCTCATAGGTGGGGGAAAACAGTCCTTTCGTGGCAAATTGCACCGATCTCCTCGTTTCCTTCACGCGCGATGAATTATTGAGGAACATCTTCGCGGTCTCATCGTCCTTGATGCGCAGCATGAATGTCGTATTCGGCGAGGACGACAGATCGCTCCGGAAGGACTTGCCAACCTGGAGCAATTGCGGCTGGTTTTGCAGGGAGAACAAGAAGCCAATGTTGGTTCCCCGCGCCTGGTTGATGATCTGGGCGAACTCTTCGTAGGCGAAGGGCGCGAACTCATCCATGATGACGCTGACAAACGGGTGCTTGGTGTCGTAACCGGATTTGGAATAGCGCCGCCCGATCATCAGTTGGAGGTTCTGAAGTAGTATCCGTCCGAGGGACGTAACGGCAGGGCCATTGATATTTGCATTGAGCGACAGGCAGAGGATCAACCTCTTGTCGATCACCTCATCCATGGTCAGAACGTTCTCGTAGGCGCCGGTGATTCGGGCCATTTCTTTCGTCATGAAAGTCATGAGGTGATTGATTAACCCCTGAATCTTGGGCACCCGCTCCTTGTCATCAAACGTCTCGGAGAGGTTTCGGACGCTCATATCCAACGCACGGCGCTCTTCGGGTGAGCTGCCGAGCTTCACGATATTGGCCATCGCACTCTGCACCTGGCGCTTCAGCGCGGCCACGTCGTAGGCAATGACGAGGATGTCGTGGACATTGAACCGACGGCCGGAGTAGTACAGGATACGGACGAGGTTTTCCAGATACACGCGCTGGTGGGAGTTGAAGAACTCGTTCGTGTTCATCTGGAATGAATCAAAGATGAAGGACACCTGATCTTCCGGGCTGACTCCATTTGGGACCCAGAGAGGGTTGTAGTAAGCCGAATATTCGGAATGCTGCGGGTCAATTAGGCGAAGCTGGTGCGTCCTGCCGGCCGCATCTATCGCAGGCAAGAGGCTCTGTAGAAGCTTCTGGTCGCCTTTACCGTCGATGAAAATGATCGGGCAGCCGCGGGCAATATCCTGTTGTGTGAGTGCTTCCAACAGGGTTGATTTACCCGAGCCGCTCATGCCGAAGCAGATAGCCTGCATCGAACGAAGTTGGTTAGACCAATAAAACGGAGACCCGTTGGTGCGATATCCGACCAGGGCAGCGTCATTGGAGGCCGCTTCGGCAAGATGCTTTCGCTCCTGATCAGATGCAATCACCGGAGCTGTCCGTGGCCAAAGCGCCTCACGGCGGACTTCGCGAGTGGCGAAGTGGAGTAGAGCCAATAGTATCCAGAGGATGGCCAAGAGAAGCCACAATGTGAGCTCAACAAGTTGTTGATTCGTGATGAAAAGGCGGGCGTGAGCAACCCAAAGGATCGCTGCCACTACGGCGCCAGCGAATACATAGAGGATAACCAGCGCTTCGCGCTCGCGAATCTCCTCCGCTTGCGTCATCTTCGGTTCAGCCATGAAGCACACTCCTGTCCCGGGACTGACCGCCCCGCAGACGAAATACCTCGCGAATAATTCTGTTTTCATAGCAGTTGCCAGGAATCACCCCGGCGAGAGCGCAGGCCCGCGCTTGAGAGTCCGAAAGGCAGTCGATCTGGCGCAGTAGGTCAATCATCACGTCTTGCGCCGAACACAACAGAGTCCGGCAGACATCAAGAGGAGAGAGCAGCTCTTCCAGTTCCCAGTCCGTGAGAGTGCGCGGCTCCTCGCCACTCAGAGGTCTCCACGACCACTGGTTATCCTCCAAGAGATAGAGCCGCCCCTTGACCTTCAGAATGCTCAGACACGCCGCGTACTGGGCACCTCCGAACAACGTGATAGGGTGGAATATCTCGCGAATCGTCGTGAATGTGTTGCCAGCTTCGTGGGCCATCGGAGTCCCCATTGCCTACTTCCAGTACGAGAAATAGAAGAAAATGACGAACATCAAGCCAAAGCAGACAATCCCAGAAACCAGGATCGGGTGCAGGCGGCGGCGCCCCGGATCGTCGGGATCGGCATCCGTTCTGTATGAGCGTGGCTGGATGGGATCCGTCATTCGGTCCAGCAGGCAGGTCGTGTAATCCTGTACCTCTCCCCGTGTGAACGCCTTCCCGATGAGAACCACCCCTTCCTCCGGACTGATCGCCTTCAATGGCATTTCAGCGGGTGTAATATGAGCTTCCATCGTGCTTCCTCCCTGTTTTTTGGCCAAAAATAGCCGGCCCTTTTGCAGGCCGACTATGAAACTGCCGTGAACCTAGAACACAACTGTCGCCGCGACAGGGTGCTGTTCGTCATCCGGAAGACTGAACTGGTAAACAGCCGGGGTGCGCCCTGGTTTTGCGAAGCCAACGATCCACTCTGCGCGCTCCCCGGCTTTTAGATCGCGCGGAGCATTCAGCGTCGATCCGTGCGTCCGAAGCGGCTCCGGAGCAAAACTGCCCATCTCGCGCAGCGCGTCCACGGAGATCTGCCGATTCATGAAGTGAGCGGGGATATTCTCCGAGAAGGAGGGCCGCAGAGCCGTGACAGCCGCGTCGCGCAGCCGGTAGGGGTGGGTGGCCTTGTTCTCGGCAACGACCTGGACATAGTAGCTACTGGAATCCTCCGTTATGCGTGACACCCGCAGCTGCACACACTCGGCACAGTGATCTTCTCCCGAATGGCGATACCAGAAGCGGAGACCGTGCGGCAGCTTTCCACTCCGAATCAGGCGTTGGTTCGCCACGGCGCTGGAGTACATACTGTCCGTCTGCCTCTCCACTTCCTCCCGAGAGGGCTCAGGCGTTGGCGGGGGCGCCGGAAAGACCTGATCGAGCACGTACGACATAGTTGCCGGATCACCGGCGGGAAGGATTTCGTAGACAGAATGACTTGTCGCGGTCCATACAAAAAGGTTGGTGGAGACATTCGGCTTGGTCGGCTTAATGAGGACGCGGTTGTCGTGGTATTCGACGCGGATCGAATCACTGCCAATCGAATAGGAGACGACTGGCTCCGGAAGCTCGATGATCGTGATGTGATTCAAAGCGGTGGTGACACGCGTCACCTTGCCCGGCTGGATGACTTCGCTCACGATGTGCGTGTCCGCGGCACTGACACCGATCAACATGAGGAACATGGCAGCGGAAATCAGACTTCTGGTCGGCAGTTTCATTTGTTTTAACGGTCCTCGTTTCTTGACTGCATGGCAGAGAGGCCAGACCGCGCCTCCCTGCCATGCGATGTATTGCTAGTTAAACCACTGCAGCAAGCGGTGATCACCTGCTGCGACTGTTGAATCCTCTACAACGTGATTGCAGTACGCCTGGATTTTCCTGTCGAGCACCTCCTTGTCTTCCTTCGTGATCCTGAGACCGGACTGGCTCTGGATCAGCTTCCATTGGTAGTGGAACTGCTTGGCGCCGTCGGCCATTACGGCCTTTCCGAAATCGATATGCACCTGATACCGCCCCGAGGAGGCGCCAGGGAGATGCGTAGATCCTCCGGTCTGATCGGAAGGTTTAACGGCCTGCACAAAAGACTGCGTGAACAGCCGTGCGCAGTTCCCAAGGCGCGCCAACAGCAGCAGCGAGCCAATCACAAACACCCAGGACGTGATAAACATGGGGATTCTCCTAAAGCCCAATTCATTCGAATTAAGAGAAATTACCGTCATATCCTGGTCCTTCCCTTCCGGGAGGACGCTGGTACACGGCAACGTCCTCCCGAAAGGTCGATAAAGCTCTGCTACTTGACGATGGCGCGCGATTTCCGGTCGTAGCGGAAGAGATAGGACTTCGCTCTGCCCGCTCCATAGAGATACAGCGCATCATCTTCAACCACTACCTCGCCCAGCACCTTAGGCATCGCTACAACAGAGCGCACCCCGCCAGTACGTTCGGCCAACGCATCCACAAATTCCTGCGGAAACGCGTGAATGGCCAACGAACCAGTGGCGAGGGGTGACTTGCTGTTGTGGACGATACTGTGCATCGCCTGGCACCAAGCCTTACGGTTGGTGCGCTTCGACATACTCCAGGCGGCGACAATGTGTCCAAGAGACCGGGATTTTTCCTTCGCCCACTTTTCAGCGACCTGCTGGGACTTGAGTGCCTTGGTGCGTGCCTTACGCGCAACGGCAATGGCATCCTCATCCTTTGACTTTAGGGCGGCTTCGAGTGCGGCTATTGTACGGGTGACGCGATCTGCTTCTGCGTTCGTCTTTGTCCGGATAATGTCGTGTCCGGAATTAAAGATGCACCGAATCAGTTCGCATTCGTTGAACATCTCTTGGGTGGGACTGTTCCCGACGATCAGGCCGGCAAACTGACTGACCTGCATCGGATCGCCCATCATGAACGCAATCTCCGGGCGCAGACTGTTGTAGTACCTGCCTATACGGTCAGTCGAAAGAACATCTAGTTGCAGAGGCAGGCCATTCAGCGAGGTTGGGTTTTTCAGGCTCAACCACACCGGCTTCGGGGCCCTCTCCCTGATCTCTTTCAACACTGACCGGTCTGCGCACGTGTTGTGTTTGAGGCCGTCGATCTCCTTCTGGAGTTCCGGAACCAGTACGTAGATGTCTTCGTCAAAGCCACTGGCCAGGGCCGCTGCCTCCAAATCGGTAATGACGCCGATCTGATTGCCCATCGCACCCATGGCAATTGCTTCGATGTTGTACCAGTCCGACTTCAGACGGGCTGCCTTGTTCTTCTTGATCGGTGGATGCTCTGTGAGAGTGAAGCGGAAATCGGTGAACATCGGGTACCGGTCACCGTCAATCACACAGATCATGTCGCCATCAAAGTCACCGCCGTTTCGCTTGGCGGTGTCCTGATGGAGCGTGTACGTTCCGTTGAGGCACAGTTGGTTTTCAGCAATCCAACTTGCTTGTTCGGGCGTAAATCCCCGCTCGACCAACAGGTTCGCGGTGTCCTGGAGATTTGCGTGCTTCATCGGCAGCAAATCCTCAACCATGCGGACCGGGTAGCGGCAGCAAAGACCGCGTTGAGAAACCAATGGAGAGGTCACGATTGCCGTATCCGTCGGCAGCCAGTTCGAGCCGCTGCAGACTTTCCCGTCGATCAGGACCAGATAGCCATCATCGGTCAGGATGAAGCCCGGCAGATGCAATCCACCCCCTGTGCAGAGTTTGAAAGCGTACTTTGCGATCAACTTTGACAGCGTCTTATGGACGTAGGGATGGCGCGTCATCTTGCCGCTTCCATCAGCCAGAAGAATTGATTCGACGGCTTGGTAGGCGTCTTCCTGTCCCGTCAGTTCGCGGGCAGCAACCTCATCGAATTGATCATCATCGATCGACACCTTCTTGCCGATCAATTCAAGGACCTTCACATGGTTCCTGGTCCGCCACGCATCGGCCAGCACCCGTATCTCAGCGGATGCCTTCGGGATGATCTCGCACTCGATCACCTCGCGGGATGCATGTTGCAGAACGGTGTAGGAAGAGCCGAACTCCAGGGTGCGCGAAGTCTCTCGCACCCCAATGATGACGTCACTGACGAACAGACGGCATTCGTCAGTGCCCGCCGAAAACGGAGGCACCGCAGGTAGGGGCTTGATCGAGGATTCCGGCAGAACGAGGTCGGCGCCGATAAAATCGGCAACGTCGTTCTCCATCGCCTTCAACAACCCCTTGGCCTGTGTGCTGATTTGTTTGCCGTTGATGGTGAGATCAAACGCTTCGCGCGTCTGATACACGTGTCCAGGCCGAAGCTTCATCTCATCGGCCCAGGAGCGGCGAATCCATCCACGGCAATCATTCGTCCCAAACTCGTTGTCCGGCACAACACGGATTCTGGCGTTGTGCATCGCTTTCACGACGCTGCAATTGCTCGTCAGAATTCCGAAATACGTGATTGCCGCTTCCGGCCATGCAAGAAAGCGCGCGCGTAAGGCGGGAGCATGCTTGGTGTCCGCGTAGTAAAACTTCCCATTCTTTGCAGATCCGCTCGCACCCACCAGCCGGTACGTGATTCCATCGTGTGCAATGGAGCACATGCGGTCCATGACGGCCGCACGTTCACCCCATTCAACTGCGTCGGTTGGAACGGTCAAAAGAGCAACTTTGATACCGGGATAGCATTCTCCCAGCACCGTACCAGTGAGCCACTCGTCCTGAATGACAGACTTCGTGCGCTCCGTGATGTTGCCCGCTTTGTCCATGTCCAGCATCAGAATTCCGTTCATCGTCGATTCGCCAGTCATCGTAATCTCCCGTTACGCTACTGC